>Ga0065715_10088926_pt1 | contig 28223 bp, 21 predicted proteins | sample MisBulReplicate1_FD_59102 | JGI IMG/M metagenome (GOLD analysis project Ga0065715, IMG submission 59102) | Miscanthus rhizosphere microbial communities from Kellogg Biological Station, MSU, sample Bulk Soil Replicate 1 : eDNA_1 v2 (version 2) | ecosystem: Host-associated > Plants > Roots >...
CGCTACGGCTGGTGGATTCATCCCGCCCGCCCCGCAGGCTGCTGCTCCCGCAGCACCGGCTCCCCAGGCTGCTCCTGCTGCCCCTCAGCAGTTTGCCGCCCAGCCCCCGGCTGCTGCTCCCGCACCGGCTCAGGCTCCGTGGGACAACGGTGCGCAGGCCCCGGCTCCGACCCAGGCCGCTCCTGCTCAGGCTCCGGTTCCCGGTGGCTCGCCGTGGGACAACGGCGCACCGGCTGCACCCGCAGCACCCGCCCCCGGCGCTCCCGCGTTCCCGCAGCCCCCGTTCTGAGCCCTGATATAATGACATGTGGGCCAGACTAGCACGGTCTGGTCCACACTGTCAATAGGAGCATTTCATGAGTGAAGAACTCGATCTTTCGTGGGCAGAGGGCCAGATTGCCGCTGCTCGCGTACCGGTCCCCGTAGGGAAGGCTGTCATCGCGCTACTCAAGGCGTGGGCAGAGCTAGACTTCCCGAATGAAGCACAGCAAATCAAGGCACTCGAACTCTTCAATTCTCTGGCTCGTAACGAGGCTGTAGTAGAAGACACTGAGGCCGTGTGGACGCCTGTGCAGGTTGGCTTTATGCTCAAGGTCGGTGACACCGTACGAGTCCGCAAGGATGCGTTTACGGACGAAGCCGGTCGAATTCACAATGGGCGTATTGGCCGCGTACTAGCCAAGCGTTCCGGAGACATCATCATCCGCACAACGGATGATCGTAAGCCGTATCTGGACGGTGCGCACTACCCTGCTTCGGCGCTGGAACTCCGCGTCAAGTAGTAGATAGTCTGATTTAGCCTTATGGGAATTTCCCATAAGGCTATTTCGGTTTGCTTTATTCAGGAAGATGTACTATGATAGAGCCCAAGACCGCATTCAACTGGAGACAAATGACATCCTCACAAACCTGGCAGCAGTGGGAAGGCCTGGGGTACCCGGCTGAAAGACTGACTTCCGTAATCTATTACTTCCCTGGTAAAGCCAACATCGAAAATGACGAGCAGCGTGATCGCCTCGCTGAAGAAATCAAGATGGACGGCATTGCCCCCTCGAAGAGCACCGCTCACCTGATCCTTGAGGACGCTATTGTCTTCCACGGACAGGTTGAGTACATCCTTGGTGAACTGTGGTTCTACAATGGAAACTCTTCCGGCAATCTGACGCAGGAAATTCACGAAGCGACCTGGGTGGAACTCGATGCTTACGAAGATTGATGATAACCGTGAGCCGTTCGAGTACTATGCCGAATGGCGAGACGACGCCGCGTGCGCGCAGCCTGAAAATAACCGCATCTTCTTTAGAGAGCGCGACATCTGGTTCCACCCTGAGGTCGATGAGGAAGGCTATGATGCGTGCCAGAAGGAGCGGGACGAAGTAAAGGCCCTCTCTATCTGCTTCTCGTGCCCTGTGAGGGACCTTTGCCTCGTGGAGGCCCTGGAGGATCAGCGCATCAATGGAACGCGCGGAGGGCTTACAGAGAGCATGACACGGGCTACTCTGAGCGTAGACGAGACTGGAAAGGAAATCCGTCGAGGCGAATTCCCCGACTGCCCATATTGCGGCGCTGCAACGGACGCGCTCGTGCCTACGAAGATCGACCTACCGGACGGTGGAAGGTGGAGTGAGGCTAAGGCTGTCAAGTGCGGCGATTGCGGCTTTGAGTGGAAGTCTAGAAGTTCCCACAACTCTGTGGTAGCCTACTTCGGAGAGCAGAAGAAGAGGGCTGAACAAGAAAGACGTGAACAAATAGCACGAGAGCGGCTGTCAATCTGACAGCCGCTCTCGCGGTTTGAAGCCTAGTAGCTTCTGAGTGATGTAGTTGCGATGCGCTTTGCACCGCGCGACCACTTACCGCACTCGCAGACGTAGCGGGGGAAGATGCTCGCATTGGTTGTGGTGGTCCCCGCAGAGCGCAGGTTGGTCGAACCGCAGTTCGGGCAAGCCTCGGCTTCACCAGAGAAGAGCGCCATGTTCGGGTGTCCGTCAATCCACGGCAGTAGCTTCTCGTAGACGCCGAAGAGCACTTCCACGTCCTGAATCTGATAGGCTTTCATTTCCTCCCACGCTACCGGGTCGCCCGCCATACACTTGACCCACAGCGTGTGGCCTTCGTGCTTGACCTTGGCACCGATGCCGAGATTCTGGACGAAGTAATCCAGCTTATTCGAGGGGAAACGGAACTTCGCCTTGCTAATGTTCATCAGGTCGAGGTCGATGTGAGGCGAGGGCGGCAGGAAGCCGTTCTCAATGAACTCACGATTCAGGTGCTTGATATCGAAGCCCTTAGAGTTCCAACCCATAACGGCGTCGGCTTCATTGAGCAGGTCCCATACCTCTTGAAGCATGGTCTGCTTGCCGTCGTGGAACACGGAACGGAAGATTACTTCGTCCCCGCCGAGCCACTTAGCGCCGAAGCAAATTACCTCAGTGGATTCGAGTAGCTGATTGAGGCCGACGTTCTGCTGCCAGAGGCCCCATACGTGCGCGAGGTTTGGACTTGTCTCTAGGTCGAGAGCCAGAATCTTTGGCTTATTGACCACAGGGAGGTCCGATGCTGGGGAGGTCTGTTCTCGCCGCTTCGCTCGCGCATCATTGATGGTAGACTTTCCGCAGCCCAGAACCTTTGCCGCCTTACGGGACGTAAGATCAGCAACACGGTCCAGGTCTGCGTCTGAGATGTACTTGGTCATGTCATCCTTACCGGAGTGTCGCGGAGGCGCGAATTATGCCTCCACCGGCTATTCTACTACAGAATCGGAGATATTGAAACTCTCGGCAACAATCCGGGCTGCTTCCATCTTCGAGTGAGTCTGCGAGAGCAGCGATGTAATCTCTTCCTGCTTGATCACAAGCTGCTCCTTCTGCTCCTGAACGCGCGCCTCGGCACGCTCTAGCGCCGCCTTGGTGCGATCACGATCAGCGGTAAGCTGCGTGATAACATCGCTCTGGGCGGCGCTCAGGGACTCAAGGAGCTTGATGGTGTTCGTGAGCGTGTCTACGGTGCTCTTCAGCACAGCGACTTGCTCGCGAGAGTCCGCCAGTAGTTCCTTGATCGTTGTGACAGCGCTTTCCTTTTGGGCACGCTCTTCGGAAGCCTGCTCCTTGTATCGAACGATGAGGTCCGAGTGCTCGTCTACAGTGTTCTTACGCTCCGTGATACGCGAGTTGCGGCGGTTGATCATGAACTGCACCAGACCGGTAATGAGCGCGCTGAACACCGTTGCGGACACTACGGCTGTGATGACCAGGCTGACGACATCAGCGGCGAAGGAGTCCTCGGGCGTCGGCGCTGCCATAAGGACGGTCTGAAGCGTGTGGAGCATAGTTGGGTTAGTCCGCCTCGTGTGCAAGCGGAATCTTCTTTACGAGCTTAACGCGAGCCTTTAGCTGGCGACGGCGCTTGTTCAGGAAGAGGTAGGGCCAGAGTGCGAAAAATACTAGGTGGACTCGTGCGATGGGGTCGCCAAGGTCTACGATGGTAGCAGCGATTGAGAGCCCAAGCTGGGTCAGCGAGTAGGCGATAGGGCCAATCATCAGCAGATGGACGCCGAAGCGCTCAACCAGAAGGTTGTCTCGGGTCACGAGACCGTATATGCCGAGGGCAGCACCAATCACCGTAACGGTCGTCCAGAGCCAGACTAGTGTCGTGCTGAACGCGGTTACGGTTGCGGTGGGGGTGGCTGTAGCGTACACTAGAGCCCACAGCGCCCCCCACGCATAGATGAACAGATAGTCTTTCTGCTCGGGGGGCGAGCTTCCCCAGAATTCGCGCAGGGAGTTCATGGATGCCTCGCTTGGTTGTAGTATATTACTATTGTAACGTCTCAGGCAAAGGTCTAGCTGTCCGTTCTGTGCAGGCTCTATATTGGTACCTAATGAAGCCCCATCTGTGCTAACCTAGAGGTCCCCCACTTCTCGGTTTGACTCAGACTGTCTGGGGAGATATGCTGGTCGTATGCCTCGACCCAGTTGGTTTATCTACTCGAAGGTTTGCTCATCATGACAGACCCCAATCCCCTACTCAATGGCGCACTCTGGTACGCCCAAACCTACAACTGGAAGATTCTTCCAACACACGGCCTCCGTCCTGACGGTCGCTGCACATGCGGTAAGGCCCACACGGACCCTAAGGACGTGGGCAAGCATGCCGCTGTCACATCGTGGCAGAATGACGCCACAGACAACCTCGCCACCATTCAGGGTTGGTGGGAGTCCGAGCCGAACTACAACATCGCCGTCATGGCACGTAACTCGGGATTCTTTGTTCTCGATGTCGATCCTCGCCACGGTGGTGATGAGGCTTTCTATCGCCTTGAGGAGACTCTCGGTGGGGACATCCCTAACACCCTGAAGCAGATCACAGGCGAGTACACCGTTCGTGGTGTCAAGAAGCGCGGTTACCACCTGTTCTTCAAGGCTCCCGAGGGGTACACGTTCCCGGCGAACCTGAACAACAAGGGGTTCAGTGGAATTGACATCAAGCACAATGGTTACGTGCTGCTCTACCCCTCGAAGCACATTACAGGTGTGGAATATGGGTGGGACCCGGAGCGCGCCCCATGGAATCTCGAAATGGCAGAGCCGTCTCAGGCGATGCTGGAATACTTCGGGCGTAAGGGCGGCGGACAGCGCAACGCTTCGGGCGGCTACAACGGCCAGAAGCGTGACGGGGGTGCCGGTGGCATCTGGGACTTCGTGGAAATGCTCGAAGATGATCGTGGCGAGAAGATGGACCTCGACCGCTTCATGGAAGAGGGCGTAGCTGAGGGCTCGCGTGCGGTGGATATCTACCGTATCGCGCTCTCTATGGCGAACAAGCTCGGCACCGACCCCATCGGTCGCGAGGCTACCGTCTCCACGATGCAGAAGTTCAACGCGGAAAAGGTCAAGCCCCCGCTGCCGATGGACGAACTGATGATGCACGTTGAGCGTGCAATCGAGTTCGTGCATGCCAATCCTAAGAAGGATTTCAACGCGGACGGCGCTCTCGGTAAGCAAATCGGCACGTACTTGGCGAACACTAGCGCCTACGTCAAGGAAGAGACTGCCCCGGCACCGCCCAAGAAGAGCGAGCAGCCGTGGGATTCCACGTCTGACAATGATGATTGGGAGGACGAGCACGCGCACATCAGCACGGTTGCCATGGCTCTCGATGCGGATGCGCTGTCCGAGGATGAGGGCGGTACACCGGGCGAGCGTACGATGACGGACACCGGTAACGGTCGTCGTCTCGTGGACGCTTTCGGTAACGTGGTGCGTTATACGCCTGGCCTAGGATTCTTCCTGTGGAATCAGGAGTACTGGAACCCGGACGTGGAAGAGCTTGGCCTGCGCGAGCACACCAAAAAGCTGAGCGCTATCATCGGTGCCGAGGCTGCGGCAATGACGGACAAGGAAGCGATCAAGACCGCGAACAAGTGGGCCAAGGATACCAAGTCCAACGCGCGCCAGTTCGCCGCTATCGAGTCTGCCAAGTCCGACTCCCGTATCGGTGTACCCGTCGAGTTCTGGGACGCCGACCCGCACCTTATCGGTGTAAAGAATGGTGTCGTGAACCTCAAGACCGGCGAACTGATCAAGGGTCGTGCAGACCTCCACATCACCCGCCGTGCCCCTGTGGCCTACCAGCCCGGATTCGGCTCCATGAAGCGTTTCCAGGACTTCCTAGACTTCGGTACGCACGGAGACAAGGAGTACCAGGCGTGGCTTCAGCGCGCCGCAGGATATACGCTGACGGGTCTACACACCTATGACGTGATGTTCCTCGTCTACGGGCCTCCTGGGACCGGTAAGAACGTTCTCGTGGAAGCTATCGTCAAGGCGCTGGGCACGAAGCAGTATGCCCTCCCGCTGCCCTCTGAAGTCCTCGGCTCCGGTGACGGCAAGTCCAACCAGTCAGACCAGTACTACTGGGCTGAAATGCGTGGACGCCGCATGATCTGGGTAGACGAGCTTCCCGAGACGGAGCGCATGAAGGAAAACGCGGTCAAGAAGCTGACGGGTTCCGACGAGATTACGGCGCGTTCTCCTGGTGAGAAGCCGTTCTCGTTCGAGTCGCAGGCTAAGCTGTGGATCACCACGAACCACCGTCCGATCATTACGGACGATGCTATGTGGCGTCGTATCCGTCCTATGCCGTGGGACCGTCAGCCACAGGTTTCTGACCCGACGCTGAAGGCGTTCATCCACGACCCGGACGGCGGACTTCCTGCCGTACTGGCGTGGGCTGTCGAGGGTGCTCAGATTGTTCTGAACTCTACGGAGCCTGACGCTCTCGGCTGGTGCTCGCGTGTCTCCGAGGCACACGAAATGTACCGCAAGAATGAAGACCGCATGGGCATGTTCCTCGAAGAGGAAATGCATGAGTCGCCCACCGCCGAGATTTCGATCAAGACGATGTACGGCCCGTACCAGGCCTGGAGCGAGGGGCGAGGCGAGCGTGCAATGTCACAGATCGCCTTCACCCGCAAGCTTCAGGACCGTGGTGTGCAGGTTACCGGCACAGGCTCTCGCGCCATGGTGCTCGGATACACAACCCGCGAACCGCTGGAGATGGGTAGCTCGGCATTCAACTGGAACACCAGCAACTACAACCGCCCCAACCCGCGCGATGACGGGTGGGCCTAATCGATGTACTCGAACCTATAGAGCATGTCAAGATCGGCGTCCTGGGCGGCTGCATCCTGTAGCAGCCGCTCAGCGACGCGGGTCAGGTATCGAGCCCCGTAATCGTCTGGCTTATATAGTGCTTCCAGTACCGCCTCGGCTTCATCGGCCACTAGCGTCCAGTACCGGAATGTCTCCGGATAGACTTCGGGCTCAAGGGAATCCGGCTTGCACTCCTGGCAGGGGGTCGCAAATGTGGTCAGGTCCTCGCTGTGCGCCTCGTGGAGGCCATAACGACTCACCAGGGGGCACACGGACGAGTGGAAGACATACGAGACGCCTACGCGGCTCAGGACGTACTTACCACCGTCCGTCTTGTAGAGGTCGAACTCAATCCAACGTGTGGCTCCGGGGCGCTTCGAAGATGAGGACGCCAGGTGACGACCCTCGAACCGCAGCACGCGGTTGCCGTTTCTTACTTCATACATGGTTAGGCCTTCATAATGTATAGTAGGGCGATATAGGGCTGGAGGTTGTTGTGCGCTCCTCCGCTACCACCATCGTTGGCCGTCTTGTTCCAGTTGCCCTGATTAGTTGTCAGGTTGTTAGACGGCGGACCACCAGCAGTTGCAATAGCGTTTGCCGCATAGACGGATGTACCACCAACACCACCCCAAGACCATGAGTGTGAGTTGCCGTTTGCGAATTCGTGAGTGTGCGCAGGAATCTCTCCCGCCGTCAGCGTGTGCGTCTTCGCGCCGCCCGTCTCTCCGAGGACGTTGAACTCGGCCTGACTGCTGTCGTATCCGACGAGCACACGGCCCTTCATGTTCGGGAGCGAGAAGTGGGTACCATCGGCTGCGCCATACTGGGTTCCGATATTCGCGAAGAGTGTCGGGTAGTCGGTGCGAAGGAGTGATGTGCCGTCACACACGAGCCAGCCCGCAGGCGCGGTAGCTCCACCCCACGCCATAACTACCCCGGACGGCAGGATGTATCGACTATCCCAAATGTCCTGCTCCTGCGCTGACCGGTAGTTGGCGCTGGAGAGATTCTCTATAGTGCGCTCCAGACGCGCTATACGGTCCTCTGTACCGTCATCAGCCGGTGTGCGGGTCTTCGCCTCAATGGCAGACACACCCTCTTGAATCGCGTTCAGGCGCGTCCCAAGGGTGTTTGACGATCTTGCTCGCTTACTAACCACGAGTATCTACCTCCCATTCGGCTACGAGATTCAGTGTAACAGTTTCAGGGAATGTGACCCCATCAGGAACCTGTACCGAGTATGAGCTAATTTTGCGGACGAACACGTCGGTGCGGGGCTCTAGCTCGGACGCTAGACGCATCCGCATGAAGGGGTCATCTAGAATCAAAGCGCACCAGTCACCCGCCTTGTATTCGCCTACGTACGGGGCGATAGAGCCATTAAGCGAGACGTTGAGGCTCGTGTACGGCGGCGCGGCCTCAGAGAGGTACCGCTTAGCGTAGGCATAAAGCTCATTCTCATCATCGGTCCCCGCGATACCCTCACTAGCGTCCAGCAGGGGCCAGCGCCGCCCGTCCTTGCCGGTAAGTAGGTCTTGCGACGAAGCGATGCCGATATTGGGTCCAGCCTCCGGGCCTAGGTCCGTCTCACCGACCGCGAAGAATCGGGTTGCCGAGTTTTCCGCAGACTCATTGATACTTACATTCGTGATGTTACCACCGGGGTATTCGAAGATCAGCTTATCAGCGCCGTAGCGAGACAGCGGTGCAACCGTCCCTACGGGCGGCGGGTCCGGAAAATTGATCGGGATGAGGACGAACTTCTTCATAAAACGGTTGTTCGGTTCATCGAATTCACAGTCAATCCGGTATTCGAATCCGTTGATGTTGTCCGAGTAGGAATCCAGCGCCTCACCAACACTCTTCAGTTCGAAGCCACGGTATGCCGTAGGCTCAAGATTGATGCCGGTGTATCCGCGAGACGAGAATTGCATGTCAATATCCGCATTGCCGGGGAATGGTCCGAAGCTAGAAATGACCAGAACCGGGTCCACGGATGCACTACCGCGAGACAGCATCGGCTTGGAGGGGTACGGCAGTAGGGTGTTCTTCACAAAATACAGCATCTTGTTTGCCGAATCGAGACCGCTCACTGTGTATGTGCCGTTGTATAGCAATGTGGCGCGAACGTATGACGGATTCGTGTCAGATTCCTCCAGAACGTTAGCAGTATACCCCGGTAGGCTGAAGCAGAATCGGTCGGTCGTCGGAACTTCGGTGATGGTTTGTCCACCGTTGAAGATCGAGGCCTTCCGACCCTCCAGCGTTACCGGCTGAGATGCAACAGACGGCATCGCCTGGGCGAAGGTGAAAGTGTTCGCCGTGACTCCGGTTAGCGTCCGATTACCGTCATGAATACTGAGAAGAGTAATCGACGGCTGCGGTTCGTCCTCCTTGGTCGCTAGAGGTACAGCGACGGACACGACATTGGCTCCGGTGCGTGCATAGGAGAGCGTGGTGTCCGTACGCGCGGTGACGGTATACTTCCCTACAAAGACGCTCGGTCCTTCGACCTTTGCGTTCTGTCCAGATGCCGCCGTAGAGGGCTGATCTTCGCCACGAAGTGGGAAGCTGATCGTGGTGCCGGTGCGTGCGGAGATGTGCCACTGACCGTTATAGAAACTGTCTAGATTCGTGAGAGTTCCGGATGCCTTTGAGGCGGGCACGTTGAGAGGTACCTGAAGATTCTGACCGGCGCGTGCTGCCGCCGCCTTCTTCTCGTCCCAATAGGCTGCGTCAATCTTATAGGTGACGCGCGTAGCGGTAACTTCGTCAACCACGATTTGCGTGCCGTCGAATGGGACACCTACACCGGCTACCTCCAGCTTAGAGCCTACCAGAATGTTGTGTGGAATTGAAGTGGTTAGGGTTACAATACCTGCCACGGCCTCTTTACCTGATACGGTATACTGATCGGTCAGCCCGGTGATGGTGATCGGATCATTCACCTGGAAGTTGTGCGCCCCTGCCGTGGTAATGGTCGCGACATTATCGACCATACTGCGGCGAGAAATGGCGGAGTTGTCATAGAGGTCTCTGACCGTAATGGTCGCCCCCACGGCGGTGTTGTGTGGTACCTGTGTCGTGAGTGTGGCAACATTGGACGTGAGTGCCTTGTTGACGATATTGTGGGTGTCCATACCGGAGATGGTCAGACTATCTCCGACCCGGAGATTATGCGGACGCGCGGTGGTCATGGTGACGGTTGTGGTTGTGGTGGACTTGGCTACAATATCCGCATAATCCATCAGGCCTGTAAGCAGCAAAGTATCTCCGACCTTAAGCCCATGATCCTCGGTCGTCTTGATTGTGGCCTTCGCGTTAGGGGCGTCCAGCGCTTTTTCGGCAATCTTTAGATCACGATTGGCCCCGGTAACTGTAAGAGTCTGTCCGTAGGATGCCACAAACGGGTCCTTAAGCTGCATGCCTACGACACCGTACTTGTTTACCTCGGTTCGGATGATTTCATTTGTCGGGTTGCTGCCTATTTGGACCGCAGCATAAGGGAGAGTGCTGCTCGAAAAACTCTTCCCGGTGCCAGTATCATAGCGGAAGCGGGTTGGAGTCGGAATGCTTAGCACTGGGAAGGTTCCGGAGAAGTCGCTATAAGGGTCGCCAAGAGTGATGGTGACATTCTGCCCCACAGAAAACCCGTGGTTTGCCGTGGTTGTAGCTTGCGCAATGCCGTTAGACATCTGCACGGTGCTGATGGTCGCTGTGGTCGGCCCCACGGGGGTAAGACCGACAGCCCCGCCTCGCTCGTAGACAATCACATTGTCAGCGGGGGTGTCTGTGACTTCATATTCACCGTCAAAAAGACCGTCCACATCCTGCACTTGAATAGCCTGCCCCGGCGCGATGCCGTGGGGGCCTTCAGTTTCGATGATTGCATATCCGTCAATCGCCTGCTTAGAGACAACCGGAAGAGCCCATGAGATTCCAGGCTCGATGTAGACGTTCGGAAAATCCGTACCTACGAAATCCTTGAACGTGGAGTCGATGAGCGTACGAATATAGTCATACGCATCCTGACGTACGGTCACAGTCACATCTTCGTAAGTCCCTTCTGGCAGCGGGCGATAGACGACACCCTCGGCGGGCGAGAGAGGCCGTATCTCGCTAAACCAGTCGAGTCGGAACCAGTTACTATTTGGACCATCGGGCGCATCCACAGTGCCGCTGTTCGTCCCCTCATCTAGAGGTATTGCCACACCATTCTCAGCGGTAAGTTGAACGTCAACTATGTCTCCAGTGGCGTAGCCGTGGTTCTCCTTGGTGTAGTAGTAGTACCAACCACCCTTGACCTCGGTAGACACGACATCCACAACATCAGACCCGCCCACGACGTAGAAGCCCTTTGAGTTGGGTGTAGGGCTCTGCAATACGCGGTACGTACCGTTGTACTTCATATTCCCAGGCTCAAAGAATTCAAGCTTTACGGTCGAGCCCCCACCTGGCAGCACATTGGAGCCGTTGTCAAGCACGACGTTCCACCCGAGAGGGACAGAAACACCAATCTCCTGCACCGAGGGGCTGGCGTTCGTTGCACCAAGCCAGTCGAAGTCTTCATCTGGCCCGTAGGGGGTGTTGTCGCCATTACCTGAAAACCAGCGGCCTAGTTCAGTAGTCTTCTCGACCAGCAGGTCCGAGAACCACACCTTATCCGAGGCAGTGGACAGCCCACCGCTCGTGTAAACCTGCGCAACAATTCCAGCGCTTACTGCACCGGCAGGAACAGGCGGCGTCGTGAAGGACAGACGAGCCCACTTCTCCGTGCCCGAGAATTCCGTTGGTGTAGTTGTGGGGGAGTATGCGTTGGAGCCGACCGATGTTCCGGCAGCGTCAAAGTAGTAAACGATCAACTGATAACGCCAACCGGTGACGTTAGCGCGTCCATAGATAGACACGGTAAGCACATCCCCAGGCGCGACCACGGGACGCCCCGCATTAGTCCATGCCGTACCACCCACCATCACCGAAGCGAGGTTGGTGTCGGGGCCTGTGGCAGAGCGGTCCACGCGAAGAGTGTCATTGAATGTAGGAGAATTGACAACCGTGTCAACTGTCACCGGATACAATACAGGATTATTGGTCGCCCATCCGGCAGACGCAATAGGCGTCAGTGCGATGTTTGTGCGCAAGGTTTCCCATGTGACCGGTGTATTGTCCGCGTGACGGTAGGTGAGAGTGGCACCGAACTGGTGATTCCACGTCTTCCAAATCTTACGGTGGTAGAAGTAGCTTGTGAATTCGGACGCCGACACCGAAAGGTCTTTCGACTTGAAGTCGTAGTCACGCGCCCAGATGATGCCGCCCCAGACGCACTTACCGTTACGCATCACATAAATAGCTGTGTTGCCAGGCATAGTCGAGTTGTAAAGCTCCATGCTGTTAGTCTCGGCAGTGATTGGAATCTTTCCCTGGAACTTGCCTGCCGCCTTCAGAGCGCACTCATAAGACACATTACGCAGAGGAATCTCTGCGATGATGTCACCCGTCAGGAGGTCAGCGGTGAAGTAGCGGTACTCGGGGGCCAACCCACGCGGCTTTTCCGGAACACTCGCCACCTTTGCGGGGATGTGGTGGTTGAATGTGATGTCATCCCAGAGAACATCACCGGCTCCGGAGAGGTAGACCCACTCAGCCGAGTTTACGGCTGTGAAGGTTACACTTACGTCCGTCCAAATGGATGTTAGTGCCCCGCCCCCACTGGTGATGCTGCCAACGGAGATAGTCCCGCTTCCGGATGTCCCCGCTGACCGCGCCTTGGCGGTGAACGTGTAGCTGTCGCCAATAATGAGTCCGGTAAACTCCCGAGCAGCCGATGTGGCGTCTGGCACCAGCAGCGAGTACATGCCCATGAAGGCTGACGTAGCCGTAATCGAAATCGGTGCGTTGACGTTGAGGCCTTCCCATCCCTCAAAGTCTGACACCCAGACTTCGGGTGCCTGCACACCCGTTTCCATGACTGATGGGGACTGGTTCGGGGTCCCCGACCACAGCGCATGTCGAAGTGGCTCGTCAGGATATGTGCTGGTGCCGTCAAAGTATGTGCCTGTCGTCGTACTTACAGGCTCGATAAGGATACGAGTAACAGTAAGTGTGGCACCAATTTCCCCTCCGTCATGGACGACTGTTAGCCCCGCCGTGGCCGTTGGCGTGGTGGTGGACGTGGTTCCGGTGAGGTCAATATAAGACACACCCTGCGGAACAACTGCCACACCAAATAGTACCTGATTCGCACTGGACTCGGTGGCAGGACGCGCGGTAAGCATGACACCAGTGAGCGTGTGCGAAGACTCGATCTTTGCGAGGAATCGGTACCTAGTGTTCGGCAGTAGTGTCGTGCCGACAACGAAGTCAACCAGGCGGACAGAGCCGCTAGCAAGACGGGTAGCACGGATAGCGGTCGGGATTTCACCAGGCGCATCTGACACAGCGCTCAGCGACACACTGGAGCCGCCTGAAGAGGTAAATCCGAATGTTCCTACCGCTCGCGGGTTGGGAAACAGGTTACGTCGGACCTCAGACCAGGTAATAGGTCCGGGGGTCTTCGTACCAGCTTCGAACCCGTGGATGAATAGAGTCTCATCACGAGCCGGGATGTTAATGATCCGAGGCATTTTAGTCTCTCAAATGGTAGGTGTCTTTGTCGTTCCTACCATCATACCACTATCCAGACCACCCTGATCTGAACTGCACATCTAGCAGCGCCGGGGAAGACGCCCGCGAAACGACACCGTTCGGCCCCAACCAAGTGCGGGTCAGAATATTTGACGCAGTTCGAGCGTACTGAACAATATTGTTCGCCGGGATGGAGGAAACCACATAGGAGCCGTTGAATGTGTCACGGTTGGTGGTGTTGATGACAGTACCGGCTGCATTACTCTCGGTCACGTTGGCGCTAGTCTGCCCGTACTTTATCGTGAATTCAGTAATGGCTGTGATAGTCTTCCCCACGCCGTTGAAGATCGCGTTGGAGAGGTTTGTCACCGTACCACTTTGCCCAGGAGAAGCGTTCACAGGGACAGTGGTTGGAGCCAAGTCCGCTCCTGGGCTGTTATAGCTCACCGTGTTCGCGCCCGCATTTACAGCGGTCACCGTAACGGTTCCGTTGAAACTCTGGTTTGTGGTGTCGGTGACCGTCCCACCGGTCGTCCCTAGTATGGCGATATTAGCATTGGTCTTCGCGTAGGAAATGGTGGTAGACGTGGGGGTGCTAATTGTATACGAACCGTTAAATATCGCGTTGGTGGTGTTACTAATCGATCCGCCAGATGCCGCGCTCGCGACATTTGCTGCGGTCTTAGCGTAGCGGACAGTGGTAGAAGTTACCTGGTTAATCACGTAGCTGCCGTTGAATACGGCGTTCGTCTGATCAGCCACGGTTGCGGATGTCAGGAGCGTTTGAGAATTGTTGATTGTAGCGGTACCGACCACGTTTGCCGAGGCGGGTCCGCCCCAGTTTCCGGGGTACCCCGACGCAAGTGTGTCTGTGTAGACGGTACGGGCACGGACATGGAACGTCTGAGGGACGCCCAGTGGCATATCATCAAAGCTATATGATGTGTGAGCCGAACCAATCTGACGCACCAAAATAAAGGGACCGCTGCTGTCGATCTGGCGGAAAATAGAATATCCTGATAGAGTCCCAGCGGGAGCGCTCCACGAGAGGACCAGTCGGTTCGAGGTTGTGGTACTTTGCGCGACCGACACATTGGTCGGGGCTCCAGGCTCACCGATAGGCGTAACAACTACCTGGCTAGAGAATGCTCCTTCAGAGCCTTCCGCGTCAGACAGCGCGTTACGTGCGGAAACCTTGAAGGTGTATGCAACACCCGGCGTGAGCCCTGTGGCAGAGTACGTGGTGGCGGTGCCCGCCTGATTGACGATAAGCGTCCCGTCAGCGAGGCGAACACGGTATCCGGTGATGCCACCGGCACCTGTATTTGTGGGCGCGGTCCAGGAGAGGTTGACCTTACCGGCCTGCGCCCCATCAGAAACTCCTGCCAGGTTTGTCGGCGCTCCGGGCGGTCCAGGAGCCGTCGCCGCCACACCGGAAGTCAGCGGGCTCGTACCAGCTACGGAGTCCGAGTAAGCGTTACGTGCGGCCACCGTAAAGGTGTAGCTCGTATAGGGGGTCAGTCCGGTGGCAGTGTACCCGGTGAGGGTACCGGTCGTGGTGGCGATCTGCGTACCGTTACGGAAGATATTGTATCCGGTGATACCACCGGCACCTGTAGTGGTCGGCTGAGACCAAGTAAGCGCGATACGTCCGGTGGCAGAGGCACTAGGTGTTGCAGCTAGGGAGAGCGGGACAGTCGGGTGCCCGGTCGTGGCGGCTGAAATAGTGGGGGTTGACCAACCACCTGTACCGACCGCGTTGACACCGCGAGAGCGGAAATAGTACGTGGTGTGGTTCGCAAGACCGGTAACATTTTCGGTGCCACTACCGTTGATAGCACCCGAGTTACCGGATGAGAAGTTCGAGGATGTCGAATACTCATACTGCCATGCGGTAATGCCGGAGCCACCGTCACCGTTGCCGCTGAATCGGTAGCGCATGGAGGTCGGTGTGATTTGATCCAGACCAACCGATGTGGGAGCAGGCGGAGCGGTTGCCGGGTACGCGCGGTAGATCGCATAGTCTAGAGTCGTCGGACCACCGAGACCGCTCGTTCCCGTGGCACCCATGGTAAAGGAGACAGTCTGTGAGCCGTAGTTGGCGGTCCATGCACCGAAGAGAAGACCCGGTGCAGCCTTAGACCCGTAGCCCCACGCGGGACCAGTACCGCCCACGCCACCCGAACCGCCGACTCCGACACCGTTGACCGTTCCAGACCAGTCCATCGGATCGTAGTGGTTGGTCGAGGAGTATCCGCCGTACACGTAGAATCGGACGGTGGTGCCGTCGAAGTCGATGCGTAGATAACCGGCACCACCGGTCGCCTTGTCTGCATAAACCATGTTGTGTCCTTATTAGAAGTTGTAGGCGAACGTGTTACCAGAAGCGGATACAAGAGTCTTGACGCCGTTGTAGGCCATGTGGGTACGGTTATCGATATATACCACACCGGCACCCCCCACGGAACGGGTGCTGTCCACCTTCTGGTCCCATGCACGGAACGTAAGCTGGTTAGCGTTAGGGGTTGACTCGATGATCTTTAGTCCCACATAGTATGTATTCCACGTCTTATCTTCGACCATTCCGCTAGATGCAGTGCTCGCCTCGACGGCACCCGCGAGGTTATACGTAACCGTGGTGCTGTTCGGAACAGAAGCGATTGGATACAGTCCATTATAGCGAGCACCGACATCGGTGACCAGAATGTATTCACCTACTGTCATCTGGTGTGCAACACTAGTTGTTAGTGTAACTACGGTGGCGGTCGCGGCGCGGTTAGTGATGAGCCAGTAGCTCTGCCCCGACGTGCCAACATATATGGTATCGCCTACAGAGTATCCGTGCGCCGCTGCCGTAGTCATTGTGACAAGGTTGGTTGTTCCGCTCGATACAAAGCTGCCGGTAGGCGTGGCGGTTGTAGGCAACATAATCGACACCTGGTCACCGGTCGCGAATCCGTGCGGACCCGAGGTTGTCATGACAACCTGAGCACCGGAGCGCGCCTTGCCAGTGATAGAAGCACTGCCAGGCAGGGCAACGGTAATGGTGTCACCGACAACAAAGTTGTGCTGAGTGGTTGTTGTTAGCGTAGCCTGGTCAGATGTTAGCTGCTTGTTTGATACCGTGGCACCAGTCGGCAGCGCAACGGTCACGCTGTCACCGGCAGACATGCCATGAGCATTCTGGAAGGTCAGAGTGGCAACATTCGACGTAAGCGCCTTCTGCGTAGGGACGGCTGTAGACGGCAGAGCAACAATAAGATTGTCCGTGAGATTAATACCGTGTGGAGACTCCGTGGTTAGTGTTGCCACGCCGGATGTGCGTGCCTTAGTGATGACCTTCGACTGCTCGGTGGACTGCACGGTGACGACATCGCCCACCGAGAATCCGTGAGGCTCTGCTGTCGTAAGGGTGACGACGTTTGAAGTCAGACTCTTCTTAGCCAGTGGCTTGTTGACCGGAAGATCGACCGTGATCGTTTCACCTGGAATGAAGTAGTGAGAATCGCTGGTTTTCAGGGTAACAACGTTGCCAGTAAGCTGCTTACTGACAACCTCTATTTCCGCAATCTCATCATAAAACTCAATGATGTTCTCTCCGGGACCGAAGTGAATCCAGTCTGTCAGCGTAGTAAGCTTAGAGCGGTGCCCGGAGGTCTCCCCATTATATGTAACAGCACGATTGTAGGTGTCAACGAGCAGTGTGTCGTTGTTGACGAGTCGAATCTGCCCTCCCGTACTCATGGGGCTAATATCCGCAGTCGCAATCTCAACACTAAATGAGTAGGGATAAACTTCTGATACAGCGGTGACAATACGAGTCTTGTCAGCCTCGGAGAAGGGGATCACCATATTGAGTAGGGCGACCTCATCGCCCACCCGAAGGTTGTTAGGCGCGACAGTCTTGATGGTCGCGACTCCATCGGTAGAAGACACTTCATAGGCATCAGCGATGAGCCCTGCGCCTCGCAGCGGATACGCCAGTGTCATCGTCTCGTCAGTAGTGGCATTGAAGATACGAGTACCGGCACCGGCAGGGCCGGTGATGGTGAAGTTTCCAGTCACCGTCGCCGTGCCGATATTTTCGGCGTACCCGATAACGTCTGCTGCCTCGAAGTGAAGATTGGTGTAGCCTTCGGGGTCGTCATCGTCCCAGTGATACTTGATTGGGTCGCCCGCGCGAAGCTGAATCTGGAATGTGGTGCGTCCACGCGCGTTGACGGTACGAATATCAGGCTTTGACGAGAGACGCACCCAAGCAGCCTTTGTAGGCCCTTCGTGCGCGTGCAGCCAGCCACCCTTACGGGTGAGGTTCAGCGCCAGCACAAGCCGGTCAATGGACTTCGAGAGAGATGTTTCAGCGTCCTTAGGGATGAAGAATCCACTGATCGTGATGTTACGCGCCTTAGTGCGGCCCTCTACGTCATAGGAGCCGTCCTCAGTACCACGAGCGATATCAGGAATGTCCGGGTCAGCCTGACCCCACCACCCGTCAATATCGGTCACGATCCAGACTGTATCGTTTTCGTCGATGGTGTTGAGTACTAGCTCATTGAGCACTACGTCCGCTCCAAGGCGGATGCCATTGATTACCTGAGGTACCGCCGATAGAGCCTTATTGACTATAGCATTTTTCTCGGCCTGGGGAATGTTGTCAAAGTATCCCCCGATGTAGTTAGCCTGCTCGATAAGCAAGGCGTCCAGAATAATCTTAGCGCCTGTGCTGCCTGGGAGGGGCTGAAGGATGGTGACATTGGCGAACGTGGCTCCAACCGCCGCCGTCCATACGCCTCCGATTCGGTACCACGAATCGTCACTATCCATTAGCAGTGCAGCCGATGTTTCGATTTGGAGCACTACGCCGAGAGAGTTTAGCCACTCGACCTGCATAACAATTTCAGCATACTCGGAGAGTGGGATAGTGATAGGAAGCCGCGCGTAGATAGAGAATGCATAAGGCTTTCCAGCGTCCACAGGGACAGGCGCGGCAATTTCGACACCTGAACCGTTGGTGCCTGCCTTGGTGACGACTAGTGCATTTTCCCCGTAGAAAGCGTAGTCATCCGTGATGCTGAGGGTTGCACCCGCCACTGGAAGGAAGGCCGAAGTTGTGCCGCTCCGAAGGGAAGGGTCCTTCGCTAGATTGATGCGCACCATTAGATTGTCGCTCCCATTCTCATGTCACTAGAGATAAGCTGGGAGATGCGGCGAGCAAGCTGCTCACCGTCTTCGTTTGGAAGTTGTGTCACGTAAATCGTCGTGTCTCCTCGACCGCCACCAGCTAGGTGCTCGATCATCGCCTTGTCTCTGTCAGATAGTCCATTCGGGTCTAGAGGCTCGACACGCTCAGGCTTGCCAGCTTCCGCCACTCGTACAATACTACCATCTCTTGTGGGGTAGACAGTTCCACCATTAGCCATGGCCCAGTGGACGTGGTTGTAGTGCTGAGCCTTTACAGCCCCGGTCCATAGGTGTTCGCGACCGTTGAGAAGCTGACGTGCACCAGCGGGCGAGAAGATAAGCTCCTTGGAGTTCGGGAATGCGCCCTTTAGCCAGTTGAAGATATCCATACGCGCCGGGAGGTCGATAGCACGACCGAGGGAGTGGTAGGACTGGCCTCCGTTGACAGTTCGCGCGCCGGGTCGGTATGCCGAGTTCAGCGTGGCGTTCGGGAACTGAGCCTTGGCAATGTTCCACATCGCCTGCCAGCCCATCCCGCTACCGCCGCCTCTGGCAGAGGGGGCGCTTCCGAAGAATCCCTTTACAACATTTCCAATGTTGTTAGCGATGCTGACCGGCACCTGATTGACAAGCTTCTGGAACATGCTGTCGTTGGAACCAGATGTTAGCGGCTTGATTACTCCATCGATAAGGTTCTTCTTGACAGCCGCCACCGGGTCTGCAAAGAAGTCAGCAACAACCTTGCTCATCTTCGCTAGGTTGTCGATGGTGTCGCCTACGAAGTCGAGGACGCCTCCGCTCGCAAAGCGCCGTACGGGGGCCTGTGCGGCGCTGTAGACGCCTCCAGAGGCGAATGCCTGTCCACGGCGTGCAGCGCGGTTCATGCGCTCCACAGCGGCAGGACCGCCTACAGCGCGAGTCCACTCCGGGCGCATGATTGCCTCGCCACCGGACAGGTGGAGGTATCCGCCAGTCGGAGAGTAGAACTTGTGGATATCCTTACCGGGGCTGTACCCAGGCATAACACCACCGCTGGCGAAGGCGATAGAGTTCGCACGCTTTAGCTTCAGGTCCTTCAGGTTGAGCGCATCAGCGATGTTGTTCCAGAAAGGAAGAAGACCGTTGTTGTAGACGGTATCGATCACGAAGTTGATCGGGGATGCTGCGGCCTTCTTGATGCCGTCCCAGGCGATGCGAACACCCTCAGCCACGTTCTCGAACGCCTGCTGGACTAGCCCAACGGCGTACTTGATCGGGTTGAATACGTGCTCGTCAATCCACTTCCAGGCGTTGGACAGCGCGTCCTGCATTGTCTTCCACGCCTGCTGGATCAGAAGACCCGCAGTCTGGAAGGCTAGCTGCACCATCGCTATGGCGTCGCGGATAGGCTTGAAGACATTAGCATCGATCCAGCGGTACGCCTTATCGATAGCGTCCTGGATGTCCTTCCACACGTCACCGATAAAGGCTCCGACAACCTCGAACGCCTCTCCGACCGCCTGGAATGCGAGGATCATGGGCTGGATTACGTACTGATCAATCCACTTGAAGGCTGCATCGAAGAAGCCCATGATGTTCGCCCAGACATCGGAGAAGAACTGTACGATTGCTTCCCAGTTCTTGATAATGATGCCGTAGATTGTCCAGTTCAGGAAAATATCTACGAGGAACTGAACCGCGTCCTCTACGAAGTTGACGATGTTGTCCCACACATCAGAGAAGAACTGGAAGATTCCGTCCCAGAAATTGCTCCAGTTTTCACCGAATCCGGTGATCGCACCGATAATCCAGACGATAACCGCAGTCAGCACATTTACAACCACGGTAAGAATTCCGGCGAGCACCTGAATGATGACAGTCAGGACCGAAGCAATGATAGGCACAGCCTTAGCCAGCAGGTCCGCGAGGAATGAGAATACCGGCACCAAGGCGGTAATCAGGATCGTGACCAGGGGCACAATCGCTGAAACCAGGGTGGTAATGATGGGCACGAGCGCTGTGACAAGTGTGGTGATGAGTGGGACAATCGCATCGACAATATCCATGAAGACCGGGATAAGCGGCTGAAGCGCTTCCATGATCTGTGCGCCTGCGTCTGCGAATGTCTTAGATAGGTCTGCCCAGACCTTATCCATATCCTTCTTGAACTGGTCGTTCGTGTTGTAGAGCAGCATGAATAGGCCGACGAGTGCCGCGATGACGCCGATCACGATACCTACAGGGCCTAGCATGACCCCCATCAGTCCTCGACCTAGCGCAGCGAATCCGCCACCGACCCTGGCGAGGACGCCACCAAGTGGGGCAAATGCTGTACCGATACCGGCAATAGCTCCACGGAAGATGCCGGTCTTTCCACCGGTCTCCTTCATCTTGCCGTCGAAGGTCTTCAGGTTGTCAATGAACCCGTCCTTCTTCTTTCCGGTCTTATCGAAGTCATCTCCGACCTTTAGGAGGTCATCGCCAAGTCCCTTGGGCTTGATCTTGCTGAACATGCCCGCCAGGCCCTTACCGGCGTTGACAACGTTGCCGATAGGGCCTAGGACGCCGGTAAGAATGCCAGCGGTAATCTTGATACCGGTACCGGCGAGTGCAAGAACAAAGCCGACAGCGGAGAACATCGCGAAGACGCGGCCCCAGTAGTCGAGGAATTCCTTATTCGCCGGGTCCTTGACAAAATCAAGAACCGGCGTTAGAATGTTGTTTAGCGTCTCGAAGAATACCTGCATCGCTCCGGTATCCGCGAGAGCGCTGACGATTTCTGTGATCGTGCCGACTAGCTCGGCTAGCTGGGGAGCCGCGTTGATTGTAGTTTGGAGAATATTTTCCAGGGCAGGAGCGTGTTCAACCAGAACATCGAAAGCCTTCCCGATATTCTCATTCGTACCGAGACGCCCCAGAATGTCTACCAGTTCGCCAACAGCATCGAACACCGATGTAGCGTTGTTTGCTACGTCGATGAAGAACTGGTTCATTCCAGTACTGGAGCCCCAGTCGGCGGTGGCGGTCTTGAAGTACTCAAGAAGTATAGCGCCACCCGTACCTGGACCGATGTTGGCATTGATAATGCCGCCAATGCCCTGCATGACGTTGCCGAAGATGTCCCCGAAAAGCCGCGCGGAGTATGCTGCCTTATCGAAGAACTCGATAAGCTCAGCTTTCCCCTCCGGAGAATTCAGATGGTCAGCGAATGTCTGAAGTTCGTCATTGAGCCAGCCGAAAAACTCCTCGGCAAGCGGGGCCACCCCGGTCAGAATAGACATCAGAATGTCATACACACTGCCGAGGCTTTCTCCGAAGAGACGAATAAGGACAGCAGAACTGTCGAATAGTGTCGCCAGCTTGTCGAGGTTCTGGCCTTCGGTGATGACATCCGCGAGAGAGATAGCGGCGTCACCCATAGCGGATGCAACAACGCCAATACCCACCGCAACAACGGGGTAGGCCTTGTCCATTAGGGTCTGAATAGCAGTCTGTAGTTTAGGCAGGAATGCTTCGGAGGCAATCCGGCTTAGCTCATCAAACTGAGGCTGTAGACTGTTGATGAACAGAGCGAACTTACGTTGAGCGGCGTTCAGGCCCTCATCCCACGCGGCACCGGCAGCGGCGACACCGGCTGCGGGTCCAGCACCGGCTGCGTCCTGTCGGTCATCTACGTTGGCGGCGTCAGCCTTAGCCTCTGCGAGATTGCGCTCAGCATCCTCCTGGTCACGGAGCGCGTCGATGATTGTCTTAGAACGGTCAACTTCGGCCTCAGCCAGCGCATCACGCGCGTCAACAACACTATCGAGTCCGTTGACACCAGACTTAGCTAGACGGTCCTGCTCCTTTGCAAGATCGGCATTAGCGTCCTTGGCCTTTCGGTAGTTGAGTTCTGCTTCAGCATACGCCAGTTCAGCTTCACGTCGGGCGCGGCTGTTCGGCGGAAGGTCCTGGACGCGCGCCAGAGTCTCGCGTGCGCGTTCGAGTTCGATAGCGGCGCGCTGCTCGTTGATCGCGGCATCTTCGGCGGCAAAGCCTAGCTGCTGTAGCTCTTCACGGCCTGCACGGATCGCGGCGTTCAGTTCATTCTGAGCATCCGCGACATCCTGATTGGCGTCTATGAGCCGATCACGATTCGCTTCGATGACACGCGCTAGCGCACGCTCGGCGTCCTCCACACGGCGGGCAGCAAGTTCACGCGCCTGTGAGTCACGTACGGCTTGTAGGGCGCTACGAGTGTTGGCAGCGGCGGCAGAGGATGTCTGCTGCTTCAGCTTGTTGAGCGCGCCCCCGATGCCGCTCGTGGCGAGCTTGACGGACGCGAACCCGGCACCGAGCGCGAAGATCGCGTTACCGAGAACCGACATCGTAGATGCGGCACCGATAGCGGCACCACCGAGGGCACCGATAGCGGACACCGCCGCAGAAGCACCGCCGACAATACCGGTCAGAGCGGTACCGAGGGTGTAGCTCGTACGGACTAGGGTGGCGAAGGACTTACGGGCTTGTTCTGCCCCAGGAACCATCGAGTTGATTCCGTTAGCCACACGGTGGAATGCGTTGACATCAACGCCCCGGCTAAATCCCTTAGAGAAGGCGGCACCAAGGCTCTCCCCATAACGCTGCGCGGTACGGTTCGATCCCGACAGGCCCTTGGCAATGTCAGGGCCTAGGTGGTTCGTAAGCGCTCGTACGGAGACGTATACTGGAGTTCCCAGTGAAACCATTGGTGCTCGCCTCCCTTCTAATTCAGTGGGGCGTCCAGTCCTTCAAAGGACTGTTCTACTAGTGGGACGGAAGAGGCATCAACAAAGTCGATCTTCCGCTTGGGCTTGTCCGCGCGAGGACTGAATGGGTCGTTCTTCTTCGCAGAGAACGGCTCTACCTTATCGAGAGAACTGAAATCGTCCGGGTCGTCAGGATACTGGAACTCGTTACTAGCCCCGCTTCGCCCGCGAGGCTGGTCCTTCATCTTGAAGTTGTACGGCACGCCATACATATCGGTGTAGAGTTCTACTCGAATAGCTGAGCGGCTCCGGGCGTGATCTTCACTAGTCGCGGTGAAGTCCTCCTCGAAGAGGAAATGGAGAACATCCATCATGTCGGATGCCTCCATTTCCATCAGTCGAATCCCGCTCATTAGGGCTTTCCCATTCACATAGGGCCAACACTCAGCGGCCCATGTGATCAGTCCTCGCGTTCCTCTTCCGGGCGTCCACTGTACTCCTCAACGAGCCAGCCGACGATTTCAGCCAGAGTCTCGACGGGGACGATCTTGTCGTCACTATCGATGAGCACATTGAAGCGCTCTAGGCTGTCCTTCGTGAGAACCTGGTCGAAGAATCCAAGAACCAGCTTGGCGGACTCTGCGGGGTTGTTGATGTCGGAATTGGAGACGAGACCCATAAGAGTCTTGCCCTGGATTGCCGGTACGGCGTCAAACTTCTCGCCGTAGAGCTTGAACGTAAGGGGCTTGCCCTTATCTGCTGCGGGGGAACCGAAGTCCTTGAAACGTGCCATTGTATTTCTTCCTTTGGTAATGTGTCGTTGAGGGGGATTCCCTCTCTCACTATTGTACTACAGACGGGCGAGGTAGAGATTGTCAGTGAGGAAGCGATTCGGCTTTGTTCCGGGGTGCATAACCGTGCGGTCGTAGACCACACGACCCTTTGCCGAAAAGCGGAGGAATTGAGCATTTCTAGCGCGAATCGCGTGCGGGCGTGTACCCTCGTGATGAATATACGCGATAGGGTGCTCGCTGCCGACTTCGACCTCTGGAAGCCCGCCCCAACGCTTGATATTGTAGTGAATGCTCCGAGCCAGTTCCCCGGTGTCCTTACCGACCTGCGCGCGCGCAGCGGTCACGATAGAGCGACCGATGTGGTTTAGTCTTAGCATGACAGCCCCACCTGGCTCCCAAACGATCCGTCTAATGTCCGCCTCAGTTGGCGCATACGGCTCGATGTGTATATTGAACGCGCCTGCCATTATCCGAGTACCAGACTGATATTAAGTACCGTGCTCTGTACGCCACCGTTCGGGGGGAGAGTGTTCACTGTAGCGATAACGCCAGGCCCTTTCCAGCCGTCTTCCATGGTGTTCAGGGTGTCAAGACTCCACAGCAGAACGGCGTTATCTACCGCACCCCACTTGGAGGCGGTGATGATCCGTTCCGGGCTGACCGCCTTCCCGTTCTCCCCGACCGGGTGATCACGAGTCACCACCACGTTGAAGACGCCGGTACGGGGCGCATTGCACTGCTGCGCCTGGGCAGCGGCATCTCCCGGAACCCCGAGGTAGCTCTGGATATAGGTTACAACAACCTGCTCGCAGTCCTCCGGAACCTCGGCACCTAGCATCCAATAGCGACGTGTAGGCAGCGGGACCTGCATCGACTCGTAGGAAGCGATGACATTCTCCAGGAGTCGGTCGAGCATCTTCACAATTATTAGTGCGTCGGAGTCCATTGGATAGTCTTCAATGGGTCGTCCTGTCGGCTGAGATAGTGCCATGGGGTGTCCTTAGTCATTTGAAGGAGGGGCGGCAACCGAAGCTGCCGCCCCGTCCGATTAGTTACTTCTTGTCGTCAGCATCCTCGGGGAGTGTGGCCTTGGCGACCTCATCCGCGATGTGCTTGTCCGCAGCCTTAGCGGCCTTGGTGGCAGCAGTGGACTTACGACGAGTGGATGCCTTAGCGGCGGTCTGCTCTTCGTTCGTACCCTCTTCTACCGTGTTCTTGACTTCATCCGCCAGCTTCTCTTCAGCAGCGGCATCCTTCTCTGCAAACTCCTTGGCGAACTTAGCGCCCTCCTTGGAGTCCCGAACAGCCTTCTCAACCTCAACGTCAAGGATTGCGTTGTCCTTGCGCGCCTCGTTGTGCTGTTCCTTGATCTTCTTTCCCTGGGGGAAGTCCCCGCCTCGGAAATTGGTTACGGCCATAGTGGTCGCTCCTTTCGTGTTATCTCTATTCTACTAGAGTGTGCGGCGGCGTCCGCGTGGAAGGTCTACGGAGAAGACCTTAGACTTCACCCGCGCCTTGTCGGGGTTGACGCTCTTGAGGAACATATCAACCATGTAGATTCCGGTCTTCAGGTCGTCCAGGAAGTCCTGGTTGTCGAGTAGAACCCAACTCACACCCTGACGTGTAACAGCAGTCACACGATCAGGAAGCGAGCATTCATCCTCGCGGCCAGACCACGCATAGAAGAACTGGGTAGCCATGGCGAGTGCTGCCATTTCTCCCGTCTTCGGCGGGCGCTGTCCGTAGGTGTACGACACATCGATCCCGTGGGGGACAGGCGTGTTTAGCTGTAGGAATGTGCGATTTATCACAGCATATTGGGATGGGTCGAGAACGGAACCATCACCCAGGTTCGTGACCGAGCCAATCGATTTGATGGGGGTCCCGTCAAGACGAATCTTGCCACGATTCCAGTCATAGGGGTCCACAACGTAGACGCCCCACTCGCGGTCGTAGGCAGAGATACCTCGCACCGGGCTTAGAAGGTATGGACTGACCCAAGCGCGGTCAACAATGTAACGCTCGGTCATGACGGTGCCAGTGTGGTACTTTCTACCGGAAAGACTCCACAGCATTTGCGAAGCAAATTCGCACGCTGCGAGGGCCGCTTCGTAATCCTTGAGGGTCGCCACATCGTCAGGATCGATGGTGTCAAGGTCCAGACTCTCATCGATATCCGAGGGCTGTACCCAGAGGGCTTCTAGGTTAGTCATAATTGTCCTTCAAATGAAAGTGGCGGTTACTGGCAATTATACCAGCAACCGCCACTCTTCTATCGGGGGTGCTTACGCGGACGGGTCCTCAACCGAGTTCAGGATGTTGTCAATGGCAGCCGCAGAGTTGTACTTAGCGTTACCAGGGACGTTGTAGTCAATACTGGTTTCTCCATCAGGCAGGTCCGTAACTGCACGAGGGCCAGCCGCAACCAGTGCCGTACCTGTCGCCGCTGCGGCTACTACGTTGGTAGCAGTCTTGGCGTAGGTGAACGTGGTGGCTGTAGGCGTAGCTAGAATGGTGTAGGTACCATCGAAGGTCGCGTCCACGCCGGTAATCTTAACTAGGTCACCAGGCTTGAAGTTGTGCGCAATCGTGGTGGTAATCGTAGCTACGTTGGCGGTGAGAGCCTTGTTCGAAATCGACGCAGTGATATCCTCGTGCCATGTGTAGAAGCCACGGAGACCCGAGGGTGCCCATGCCGTCTTGGCGAACGAGTACGGACGGCTGGTAGCCTCTGGGAACTCCCAGCGACCGTCAGGTCCGTCACCGAACAGGCTGTTGCCGAGGCCGTAGCCTTCGAACGTGTTAGCCAGTAGGCCGTTCTCGATTACGCGGTCACCGCTCTGGCGAAGCTTGGCGTAGGGGAATACCCAGTGGTAGAACGGCAGGGTAGCGGAAGGCTTTCCGTCAACGATTGCTCGCGACCAGCTTTCTACTGCCACACCGTTACCGGAGGGGTCGTCACCTACGGCAGGCGATGCCCAACCCACGGACTTGTGATCCGGAGCTACGAACGTGCCGAGGTTCTTGCGAAGAAGCAGACCACCGGACATTAGCGACGTAAGCTCGGGGTCGGGCTCACAGATAGCTACTTCCATGGTGATGCGCTTTAGGGTGTCGGGGGACTTGAACGAAACACATACCGCACCGTTAGCGGACTTTTCCGTGATTTCGTCACCCTCTTCGTACTCAGGAGTGAAGCTCACGCGCATGAATGCGTGGGTCGTGTAGCTGTCTCCAGGGCCGTTGAGAAGGTTCCCGTTAGCATCGAGGCGTGTCACACGAAGTGCCACACCCTGAATGCTGCTGGTGTATTCCTGGGTTGCCATGATTGGCGCTCCTTCTTGGTTATTGTCTAACTACCGGCTCTAGGGCAGGGTGACCTGAGCGGCGGAGAAGATGGACGGATCGAAATGTACCGAAGCAGGGTAAGAAATGAGAGCGTAGTGGTCGTTCGTGGCGGGCTCACTGTACGTCTGCACAGCGGCCTTACCGAGTTCAACCGTGACGCCACCCGTCACGTAAATCCACTTGTTGGTCGCGGTCGCGGCAGCGCCGGTTGCTCCGATGGGACCCGCTCCGGTGTAGCCGGAACCGATAACCACCACAGTGCCAAGACGAGTGACGGCATACGTCTTCTCGTCAATCTCGTTCTTTTCGAAGTAACGGAGACGCGAGCCGAGAGCCGAAGCTACGTCGCGCGTCATGTGGATCACTCCACGTCCGCCAGTCGGTGAGTTCGAAATGGACTGCTCGATAAGCCATAGGGCCTTTTCGGGAGTCTGACCACCTGACGTGACCACGGTAGCGCCGCCAGAAGCAGTTGCACGGCGAAGGAATCCAGCGTCCGATGCGGGGGTGCTGCCTAGCGTGGCAACACCTTCCCACAGTTCGCGCTCGACAGCCTTCTGTGCGACAGCCTTGACCTGCTCTTCCATGGTGTCGGTCAGGTCTTCATTGTCACGGACGTAATCGACCGAAGTCTTGTTCGCCTTGATTTCAATGAAGAACGGGGTCGTCGTGTAGGTCTTCGGGGAGGCGCTACCGTCATAGATGACACCAGCGCCGCCCGAAATTACTGCATCCTGGTTCGTACGAAGCTGGACGGTCGGGAACGCATTCGTCTCGACCTCAGCCCCGGCGATCCAGTGCTCTTCTTCCTCACGGTGATCCACGACCCGAGCCACACTGAACAGGCCGCAGGGTGCGACCTCTAGTGGTGAGGCGGGTACAATGCCGTTGAAAGCCATTGTTTAGTCTCCTAGTTT
>Ga0065715_10000191_pt1 | contig 28019 bp, 27 predicted proteins | sample MisBulReplicate1_FD_59102 | JGI IMG/M metagenome (GOLD analysis project Ga0065715, IMG submission 59102) | Miscanthus rhizosphere microbial communities from Kellogg Biological Station, MSU, sample Bulk Soil Replicate 1 : eDNA_1 v2 (version 2) | ecosystem: Host-associated > Plants > Roots >...
ACAAAGTAGGTGCCATACATTTTTAGGGTCAAATAAGGCGGTCAAAAATAAATTTATTTTGCTCTATCATGAATGCTCGGAGCCTGCATACAATTAAGTATTACTTGAGGATAGGTTCTGTTTTCTTCTACTAACAAACGTCTCATGTTTAGCTTTGTTGCATATCATTTTCCATTCTCCAAACCTGTAGATTTAGAGTGGATTTGCAACATATTTTCTTTGTCACGTTAGTTCGAGACAAGTTAGAATTAGCCTTGGCCGGGATTTGGACCCGGGACCTTTGCCTTACCAAGGCAACGCTCTACCAGGCTGAGCTACCAAGGCACTTTTTAAGATATGAACAATAGGAGAGGGTTTCATTAAGTTATCTTTCGTCCTGCAACATTTATTTATCAAAGATTTATTAAATTGGCTGGCTTTTTGCGGGGGTTGTAGAGCCTGGCCAAATAACCAGATTTGGAGACGCGGGACTTAAGATCTTAACTAGGAGGGATCCCGTCCTTAAGAGGTTCGTGGGTTCAAATCCCACCCCCCGCACCTAAAGTGTGTTTATTAATTAATTCTGTGGTCAGTTATTAGTTGAACTAAACGTGTGTGAAATCGATTATCTCCGGACAACTCAGGATGGAATGAAGTTCCAATCATGTTTCCCTGTTGCACTGCGACTATTTTATTGTCAAGCCGACCTAGTATTTTGACGTTCGGTCCAACTCTTTTGACTGAAGGCGCTCTAATAAATACGCCCCTAAATTTATCTTCACCCAAAAAATTTATCTGAAGGTCAGTCTCGAAGGACTCGATCTGTCTTCCAAATGAGTTCCTCTCTACTTCTATGTCAAAAACCCCTAAAAGTTGTTGACTCATTTCCTCTCCAGATATATTGTAAGCTTTAGTTGCCATAATTATCATTCCCGCACATGTGCCCAATGCAGGCATACCATTCGATAATTTTCTCCTCACTGAACGCCACAAATCAGCATTTCGGGATAAGATATTTCCGATAACTGTGCTTTCACCCCCAGGTAGAATAATACCATCTATAGTTTCAATTTCGTCTGGGTATCGCACTTCCACGGCCTTACCTTTGCAAGACAAATAAGTTAGTGCTCTGCTAGTTGCATCTATATTCTCTTCTATATCTCCTTGAAGTGCAAGTATCCCTATCTTTAGGTCATCCATTACAACGTTGGACCCCGTTCTTGCATCTTAAGTTCCAAGTTTTTGGTATCTAGGCCGAGCATCGATTTCTTTTCATTTACCATCTTTTGCGCTTCCATGACAATTTTTGGGTCATCGAAGTAGGTAGTAGATATTACGACGGCCTTTGCGCGTTCAAGAGGGTCATCTGCTATAAAAATGCCAGATCCTACAAAGATACCATCGCATCCTAAATTCATTAGCATTGCCGCGTCCGCAGGAGTCGCTATACCACCCGCAGCGAAATTTACTACCGGTAAACGTCCTAGCCTGGCGGTTTCATGGACCAATTCAAATGAGGCGTTTAATTCCCTCGCCATTTTTATCAATTCCTGATGGTCTCCATCTTCATAGATGCTGCGAATCTTTCGAATGTCGTTATTTACACTCCGTATATGAGTAACCGCCTCAGCAACGTTACCTGTACCTGGTTCTCCTTTTGTCCTAATCATAGCTGCTCCTTCCTCTATTCTTCGTAGAGCCTCTCCTAGGTTTTTAGCACCGTTAACAAATGGAGTAGTATAACTCCACTTCCAAATGTGGCGTTGCTCATCCGCGGGAGTTAGAACCTCACTTTCATCTATCATATCAACTCCCGACTCTTGCAAAATATGAGCTTCAGCAACATGCCCTATTCTACATTTAGCCATGACCGGAATACTTACAGAATCTAGCACATCTTCAATCACCTTGATGCTGGCAGTTCTCGCTACTCCNCCAGCTCTTCTAACATCAAANGGTAACTTATCCAAGACCATTACGGCCACGGCTCCAGCATCTTCAGCGANGCATGCATGTTCCACAGAAGTCACATCCATNACTACCCCATGTTTTTGCATATGGGCAAACCCACGCTTTACGAGCTGAGTACCCTTGGTGAATTTATTAGCACCGACGGTCATGTCTTTTGTCCCCTTTGCAGATTCCGACGTTGGAATAAGAGATATGGTCACATTTCTCAATTCAAAAATGAGATATTTAGGTATTAGTTTTGTCGAGAGGGAAACGTCCCTATCTGAGAAGATGTATCAACGATAATCCGGATATATTGGACTGAATATGAGTAGGAAGATTGTAATAAAGAATACAAATGAATCAAATCCTTTTAATTTGTTCAGTTTTTGTGCACGGCTGGCGAGCTCTAAAAATGATTTTGTTCCAAGGAATCTTCAAAAGTTTATTGTCTACGAGAAATACCAATTTGTTCATCATTTATTCTTTGGTGTTCTGTGAATTATATTCAAGGCAGACCCAGCATGAAACCAATCAATCTGTGAATTGCTGTAAGAATGGTTCAGCTCCATTTCATCGACCGTTCCGTCCAAATGTTTAAGCACACACGTTATTGGCCTTCCTTCTTCAAGTTTCCCGAGGTTAATAATGCTAATTCTGTCACTTTCCTTAACTTTATCATAATCATTGATGCGGCTAAACCGCAGTGCTAGGATTCCTTGTTTCTTGAGGTTCGTTTCATGTATTCGAGCAAAACTCTTCGCTATAATGACTGCACACCCTAAATAGCGAGGTGTCATTGCCGCGTGTTCTCTACTACTTCCCTCTCCATAATTTTCGTTTCCAATTATGACCCACTTGACACCATTTGATTTGTACTCTCTAGCAATTTGTGGAAATGGTTCGATGGCACCACTCAAAACATTTTTGCCAGTACCTACATTCCCTGTAAATGCATTAACAGCACCAAGGAGTAAATTGTCACTAATCCGATCAAGATGTCCTCTGTACATCAACCACGGTCCGGCAGGAGAGATATGATCTGTAGTACATTTTCCCTTAACTTTTACCAATATCGGCAAATCATTAAAATCCTCGCCGTCCCACGCAGGGAATGGCTCAAGTTTCTGAAGCCTATTGCTGTTACTCCCTATTATAATATTGACCTTGTCAGGTTCGGATGACGGAGCGAGATAGGTATCTTTCACTCGACTAAATCCGTGCTCTGGGACTTCCGGGGCCAATTCAGGGGGGTCCAGTTTTACCATCGACCCATCCTCTGCCTCAAGTTGGTCTACCAATGGATTGAATGATAGTCTTCCAGAAAGTGCAAGTGCTATTACCATTTCCGGGCTAGTAATGAAGTTCATAGTTTCCCTTCTACCGTCATTTCGTCCGGGAAAATTTCTATTATATGAAGTTACAATAGTGTTCAATTCCCCTGGCTTTAATTCCGGCCTACTCCACTGGCCAATACATGGCCCACAAGCATTTGCGAGTACTACGGCACCGATGGACTCAAGCCTTCCAATTTGACCGTCGCGGTCAATTGTTGCCCTAACCATCTCAGAACCAGGAGTTACAAGCAGTGAAGTTTTGATCTTTAAACCCTTAGATCTAGCTTGAGCAGCCACGCTAGCCGACCTTGACATATCTTCGTAGGAAGAGTTTGTACAACTACCTATTAATGCCACAGAAATGGTATCAAGATAATTATTATTTTTTACATCCGATCCCATTTTTGAAATGGGCCTAGCTAGATCTGGTGTGTGAGGTCCGACAATATGGGGTTCCAATTTAGAGAGATCGATTTCAATAATCTGATCAAAGTAAAGAGAAGGATTTTCCTCAATTTCAGGATCAGATGTCAAGAGGTCCAAGTTCTGATTGGCCAACTCTGAAATCTTCATACGTCCAGTAGCTTCTAGGTATGTTTCCATTCTTTTATCATACGGAAAAACTGATGAAGTTGCACCAATCTCTGCGCCCATATTTGTTATAGTGGCTTTTCCTGTACAGCTGATTGATTCAGCCCCAGGCCCAAAATACTCTATTATCGCATTTGTCCCCCCTGATACAGTTAGCCTGGAAGCAACATATAGAATAACATCTTTCGGAGATGTCCAACCTGAAAGTCTCCCTGTCAAATGTACACCTATGCGCTTAGGGTATAGAAGCTCCCATGGTAGACCAGCCATAGTCTCAGCTGCATCGAGTCCTCCGACACCGATAGCTATCATTCCCAATCCGCCTGCATTTGGGGTATGAGAGTCGGTGCCAATCATTAGACCTCCAGGAAATGCATAATTTTCAAGAACAACTTGATGAATTATCCCTGCCCCGGGTTTCCAAAATCCAATACCAAATTTGCTTGATGCTGATTCCAAAAAGCGATAAACTTCATTATTTTCGTATATCGCGGCCTCTGTATCTGACTTGCCTTCTACTCTTGCCTGTATTAGGTGGTCACAGTGGACAGTTGTTGGAAGGACAGTTTGTTGAAGACCAGCCTGCATAAATTGTAGAATAGTCATTTGTCCAGTAACATCTTGCAATGCCACCCGATCCGGTTGTAGAAACACGTAGCTCATTCCTGGTTGAGGCTCGGGCTGTTCGTTCTGAACAAAGTGTCCAACCAATATCTTTTCAGTAAGTGTTAAGGGTCTGCTTATATTTCGCTTAAATTCTGAAATATTTTTTCTTAATTTCTCATATACTGACGACACGAGTTCGGATGTAGATTCTACTTTGTTCAAGGTTATTTTACTCACGTTAATATGGGATAAAAATAATTATGAAAATATTGTAATAAATGTTATCCTATTTCGGTAGAAAAATAATGCTCAAACTTTCACTTTTGATCAGTATATTCATCTAGTTCTGCAGGTAAAACTTAACGAATGAGAATGATATGCTTCTGCATATTTTTTACTCAGCTTTCTAGCTTTAGGGGATTTAACAATTGAGTTATGTCAGCAATGGGAACACCATCTTCCGTACATATAGGTTCAGATGCGGGTGGTTCTAAAGGATAATTAGGGATTCTTTGAGCTATGCGTTCCTGATAAGTGGGAACAAATTCATTCTGATAAAAAATACCTATTGGGATCTTGTTTCCCCATTCGTTAGCTATCGATAATACCTGAGCCATTTTATCAGCAGTTTGATCGCTTTGATGTACTATGCCATCGTATCCTTTATCTTCAATCTTGTATACTCTCGGCGACTGATGGCCGGACTCCGGATCAATGTTGTCTTGGCCTTGAAACCATTCACGAGTGTTGATGTCATTATACGTCGGACAAGGTTGAAGAACATCGATAAATGCCAGCCCTTTATGGGATATTGCCTTCTTAAGTACGTCTCTGAGATGTCTCACATCATAAGAGTAAGAACGGGAAATAAAAGTAAAGCCTGCCACGAGAGCTAATGAAATTGGATTAACAGAATTATTTGAATTCGGTTGAGTCAACGATTTTGTCTTCATGCCAAGTTTTAAGGTCGGAGAGGCTTGTCCCTTTGTCAATCCATATACAGCATTGTTGAAGATTATGTAAGGCAGGTCTACATTTCTTCTTCCTGCACCAACAAAATGACCTGCCCCTATTCCAAGTCCATCTCCATCTCCACCTACTGCAATTATCTCCAAATCCGGATTAGCTAGCTTTGCTCCTTGAGCAAATGGGAGCACCCTGCCATGTAGCGTATGTATTCCGTAAGTGTTTATGAAATGGGGGGTTTTCCCTGAACAACCTATTCCAGAAAAAATAATGGCTTTATGATTAGGAATTTGCAATTCGAATAACGCCATCTGAATGGCATTTAGGATCCCAAAATCACCACACCCGGGACACCAGTCATTATGAACCGACGTCTTATAATCAGCCAGTTTAAGTGCCATGCTCTAATACGATTCTCCTTTCTGAACTACCTTCTAATATAGCAGACAAGGCATAATAAACCTCACTACCTGACATGGGTCTACCATTAAATTTTACTATTTTGTAATCAACATCTCTTCCAGTATGTTGTCTTATCAATGATCCAAGCTGAGAGGTGTAATTCATTTCGACATCAATAAGGAGTCGAGCATCAGTTATCAGTTTTGCAAACTCCTTCACCGGAAATGGATGCAATAATCTAATCTGAAGAAATCTAATTTTCTTACCTTGTTTGGCTAACATATCCAGGGCGTCTAAAATGGCTCCTTTTGTTGATCCCCAGCTGACTATCGTTATCTCTCCAGAAGAGTCTCCGATATCGAATTGTGAGATTTTGTCAGTTAACTTTATCTCAGAAAGCGCTAGTTCTAACTTTGTCATCCGTTTGGTGACCATTTTCACACGAATGTCAGGATCCTCTGTGATATGTCCTTCTTCTGTATGTTCATCACCAGTATTCCAAAATATGGCATTTTCAGTTCCGAGCGGCACTCGAGGAGAGATAGGATCATTCGTCAGTCTAAATCTCATATAATGGCCTGCACTTCCAGTTTGTGTACCTGGGTAGACCTTTTCTACTAAACTCCCCCTTTCAATTTTAACTAGAGTACTATCGAACTGCTTACAAGTCTTTATGCTGTTGGCAATAGCCTTATCAAGCATATGAATAACAGGCATCTGGTATTTCTCCGCAAAATTAAATGCCTTGATAGAATCATAGAATGCTTCTTCTATATCTCCCGAAGCAAGAACAATTCTTGGAAACTCACCATGGCCAGCATGTATAGCAAACAGAAGGTCACCCTGTTCGTGCCTTGTTGGTAGTCCTGTAGCAGGACCTGCTCTCTGATATAACGTTACTACAATGGGTACTTCATTCATACCCGCCCATCCTAATGCTTCCACCATTAGCGAGAACCCTGGACCCGAAGTAGCGGTCGCAGACCTTGCCCCTGTTAATGCCCCTCCGATTGCCATTGTGACCGCTGCTATTTCATCTTCCGTTTGCACTACAACAATAGACCCCTTGCGCTCATTTGTCAGATCAAATATTTGATTTGCTTCCAAAAACTCACTGTCGTCACTTGCGGGTGTAATGGGATAATAAGTTTGGAATCTGCAGCCACCAACGATTTTTCCCATAGCCGAGGCCTGGTTTCCCTGAACAAGTAAGTAATTAGTTAAGGGAGGTCTCAATTTCAGAATATATCGAAAGCCTGATGAATCAAATTTCTTTTCCATATAATCATATGCAAGATTGGCCGCTGCGATGTTATTGTCTAGTATTTTTGGTTTTGCGCGAAATACATTTTGAATCGCTCTTATCAATTGTTCTTTCTCAAATTTTAGCAGTGCAAAAGATGAAGCAAGAGCAATAACATTGACCATTCTTGTCAACTTACTCAAGGCCGGATCGTTGACTTGACGAGCCAATTTTTCAATCATTTCGAAGTATGGAAGGCCGTAAATCATGCACCCATTGGATTTAGCTAGGTCCAATACCGCCTGTAGATTCGTCTGGAGTCCTGATCTCTTAAGCATATCAGAAATTCTAGTTGCCGAATGTTCATCGATTGTAGGAACTTCGTCAAGAGAAGTTCCTACAAGTGAAGAATCATAAATTAGTGCCCCGCCCTTTGTTACATTGTGACCATGTCTGAATACAGTCTCTGCGTCAAATGATACAAGAACATTAATGTCGTCAACGTGTGAATGAATGGGGGTTTCAGCAAGTCTAACTGTGAAGTAACTATGCTCACCCTTGATATTTGAGTAGTATTCTCTTTTTCCATAAAGGTGGAGTCCTGCTAATGCGCAAGCTCTGGAAAAAATATTGGCCGCAGAATCTACACCACTTCCTTGCGGACCACCTATTACCCATGAAAGTGAATTTTTTACTAGAGAATCGGTCAATTTCGTGCCTTATTAGATATAATACCATCAACGATATATAATGAAATCCTTGAAGTTAACCTCCAGTCGCAGCATCATACAGGCAGCATTCGCATGAATCTCTTTCCCCACAATACGGACATGCACACATGCATGCATCCAGAGCTAGTCCACAAAATTCACAATTCGTTCCTTCTTCCTTTATTTCGGGTTTGCCGCTATTAATAGACATGATACCTGAATCAAATTACTGTTAATAAGTGCTTGAACTTATACTTTGCACGATCAAAATTAACCTCACATGATATAAAACTCAGCGCTGGTAATTTAGCTAATTTGTTTATATTGAATTAAGTTATTTAATTTATCTCGAAAATTCTACTTCAAATATTTAAAAACAAAAAGAAAGGGTTTGAGATTTAGTCCCATTTGCTCCACGAGGCCATCCATCTGTATGTCCAAGTGTTGAGTTTTGCACCTAATGCTGCAATAGGTACGCTAAGTACTGCTCCTGCACCTGAACCTAACGCTACGGGACTATTGTAGAACTTACCCACCTGGGGCTCTATTGGCGTCATATAAGGCGGCAATGTAGGTCTTGGATACTTGAATGCCATCTCCAGTGGATCTCTGACTAACAACAGATTGATCATGTTGAAGATAGGCAATGAAAGTCCAACCAAAGTTCCTCCAATGATTATCGCCGCGTGTTTGTTTCTTCTAGTGGCCCAGTAAGTTAGATCTAAGAGCATAGCCGAAGGTATCCAAACTGGAACTACGATGAAGTCGTATGGATAACCCAAAGCAAACCATGCACCCTTTGCCACCCAAGTGTAGATTGTCATGATTGTAGCGTAATATGTTGCAGTTCCTGGAACACCTGTGAACAGCATATAGTATATTGCACCCACTACGAGCATAGTTGATTGGGATATTGAAAATACTACGAATGATGTCCATGCCCAGTCAGTGTAGAAAATGTAGTCTCCTGCGTTGATAGTAAGTAAGGTGCTATTAACAGCAACTACTACTATAAACAAGTAGTGTGTCGTCCGTCTAAGCCAGACCATTAACAACCTTCTCCTATAGGTGCTATATAAAATTTTATCCTGGGGTTTTCTTCAATAAAGAGAGATAAGCAACTCAAAAAATTGGTCCTAAATGAGATGGGTTTTTTCTTCGCATCTATCGAAGGATTCTAAACACTTGCCCTGATGGGAATAACCTCTAATGCTCAATAATTTAATGTTTCAGAAAAATTATAGACAAAAAAGTAAATGATTTGTTTTCTTAAGCTCGGATTTGTCTTTCACCGACGATCTTAAGAATCCAGAATAGTCCCAGTGCTTCAATTACAGTCAGTACTGATAATGCATACATCCCACTAGGCAACGGATAAGCCCAAGGATAGACTGTAACTCCAACATAAACTCCGCCTGCGGTAGCAGCCCAACAAAGAACAAAGCCCATGATAAATATTCCCTTCATATTCTCCACTCGGCGACCTATCATCTTCTCTACGTCATCTCGACCACTGCTGCTAACTCGGCCTCCGCCGCCACCCTCACCGTATCCCTTTGGTAAAGTCATTGGTTATACCAGCGTGGGTTGCCTTTTTAAATTTTGCGTCTGGTTGTTGTACTTATATGGAGCAACACTCTCAAGCTGTATGTTCCGTTCATAGGTATTGTCCCGATAATTTGAAGTTACCTGATTCGCTTTAGATCATACTATTAATTTTCCTCGTTAGAAGTTATTCGATGCATCGTGTTGAAACGCAAACTAGCGTTGGGATCTTGGTATTAATTTGGCAAGCTTTTTCTGGCGAGCTACACGGTATTCTTCTCGGCCTCTACAGATCATCTAAAAATTATCAGAGAATAAACGAAAATTCTCAGAACGAAATACTGAAGAGCCTCATACGGCCATTAGGGAAACTGCCAAGGGAGTAGGTTAACGTGGAAAACGTGGTCCTGCTCTCACTTGCTTATCGGACGTTAGGGTGACAGCACTAGTAACAGCAAAGCATATATCCTTGTTTTGTCTGGTAAGCGTAGGTGTAGAGCTACGACAGGAAGTAAGACGGCATTAATTGTATTAATTGGGGCAGTCATAGTCCTATCTACGGTCGCATCCATTGCTCCTCGTGTAGAGGGTCATGGTGTACAGGCACAACTGCAAAGCAGATTCGTCAGGATTACGGACGAGACATTCTCGGCACAAACCTTAAACACTGGAGATACCCTAACGGTATCAGGAACGCTTCAAAGTCTTGTCAACAGACCCTTAAGAGCTTGGCTCTCTTTGTTTTCGGAGTCAACAAATGCAGGTAATAGGTGGGAATTCATTTCTAGAGATCCACCAGGCAATATCTTCGACATTCCTCCTCAAGGTACTGTTCCGTATAGCATTACAGCTAAAGCACTTGAGCCTGGCATATACCATGTTCATACTCAATTAAATATTGAGCACATAGGTCCTGGATTAGGTCCTGGCCAAACAGTCCAAATCACTGGTCCACCAATATTCAAGCCTGTTCCGTGGGGCAATGTTGCTTACCAAGTCATACTGATAGGAGCAGGACTTGGAATAACTTTCGCAACAAGACCGTGGCAAGTAATTTAAGAAAACCCAAACCCTTATTTTTACACCCATTTTTTGTTTTAAATTAGTCGAGGGATGTATTGCACATTAATTACTTTGTTTATATAGCTAGAAGATCTATTCTCCGCGAATATATCTAAAGCATTAATAGTCTATCAGTTTTATAAAACGATCTCAATTCAATGCTCGTTACTAACAATAAATATACAAGTGTTGGAAAAAGACATCTAATACTGCATCATTTGTATGTGGATACGTCATTAAGAATCCACTTAATCAGTGGCAACGCTTTAGAATTACAATAATGATTTTCTACCTTTTTCGACTTAACAGCCTCTAGTCTCAGTCGCCAACATATGGTTGAGCATCTTTCTTATCAATTTAGAGCTGATGAATTTTTCTCCTATTTTGGCATAGAAGAAGGAATGAGTATTTCCGAATTTTGCTTAAACATTTGTACAAAGTTTTACCTTTTGACTTGGCTCACCGGTTACTTTCAATGTTATACAATAGTATCCAATGGTATCCAATGGTTCACAATACTCCTGAGCATTATAATCCTCGACGCTATGAGGACAACTGTTAGCCGAAACAGAAGGCACAATTAATCGAATCAGTGATGGTAATTATGACAGCAATGCAACTCTATTTTAGTGGTGAATCACTGCGAAATACTATGCGGGCATTAAGACTATTAGGTGTCGAAGTGTCGCATCAAACCATATTCAAATGGATTAGAAAGTATGTCGGGCTGATGGAAAAATACGTTGACAAGCTAAAACCAAATGTTGGTGATACGTGGAGAGCAAATGAAGTCTTTGTAAAGTTCAGCAAGAATCTGAAATATGTATTTGCCCTAATGGATAATGACACTCGCTTTTGGGTGGCACAAGAAGTAGCTGATACCAAATTTAGTCACGATGCACGCAACCTGTTTAGACATGGAAAAGAAGTAGCTGGAAAGAAACCTATGACATTAATCGCAGATGGACTCGCGGCTTATAAAGACGCATTTAACAAGGAGTACTTTACAATTAAAGAACCGCGTTCAAAACATATCTGTACCATTAGACTTAACGGAGATAGAAATAACAACAAAATTGAGAGATTAAATGGTGAACTAAGAGACAGAGAAAAAGTAATGTGAGGATTAAAGAAGAAAGAAACACCGATAATCACAGGTTATCAGATTTACCACAATTACATTAGAGGGCATCTAGCTTTGAAAGGTAAAACACACGCAGAAGTCGCAGGGATTAAAGTTCAAGGAGAAAACAAATGGATAACGCTAATTCAAAATGCGAAGAAATCTAATCCTGACTAAGTAGTCTTATAACCGCTTCAATTCTTGCGCTATCTAGATGGTTATTTTGCATTGCGTGAACTAGTCTCAAGACAGTTTCGTTAATCGTTATCTTCTGTTCATCGGAGATATCTTTCCTAAGTCGTGCAATAGCCGTAATATCCGAAGCTATACTGTTTATCATCTGGTCAGTGACCGGTTGTGGCTGTTGAACCAAACGCTGTATTTGCGCAGGATATCGTTGAAGTACTGTTATTTTTTCATCTATCTGACTTAGGGTAATTCTCTTGAGAAAATTAATCATCTCATCGAACTTGTTTGTTAGTCTTCGATAAATCAACAGATAATGAAGTCCTAAACCAATAGTAGTTAGGGCAATCCCAATTAAGCCCAAAAATACTCCATCATTCAGAAATTCATACAATATATGAAAAACGTAAATCGGCGCTATAACAATAACAAAGATTTTATGTGAAACTAACCATTTGAACTTTCTATAATTAGATTTCAGCCGAAAGTTGACAACCCCTTAGAAGTAACGTTTTCAACCGTCAAAGCGACAGACCCATTGTAACATAAAGGTTAAATATTTGGATTCAGCCATAGATGCTTAGTATGAATAAGCAAGTAGTTGTGGCTCTCATGGCTGTATCAATCGTTATGGGAACTCTCGGATTACCTGTTATCAAGCTAGCTTATGCGCAATACGGATCGGCAACAGGAGGAAATATAGAAGAACAACTCCAGCTAGCCAAAGAAAAGGTTGCGAACGCAAAAGCATCAGGTGCATACGGGTCAGGCACACCCATGTTGGGAGTTAATATTGACCAAACCGCTATATTCGTAGGAGTGCTAGTGGCTATTTTCGGTGGAGTTGCAGCAGCATTCTTTGCGATGAGTAGAAGTAAGAGGTCAGTGGGCGCAACAAGCTAACTACAAACCATTTTTTTATCTCCTGTTTTATTTAGTTAGTCGGTAAAGTGCTTATGAATTTGTTTACTCCTGGCCTCTAGGTTGCCATTTCTTGAATACCTTCGAGTTTTAATTGATCTCAATGTCGACTGCATTAGAATCAATGTTTAGATACGTGACCAAAATGTATATATCGTAGCACAGGGTTGCTATTTGTAATGAGCGCTATTCTGGGACTTGCGTCAGCGGTAAGCAGTGGATTTCATAGCTTGATAAGCCAAATAGGTCCATCCTACGACCCATTATTTTACGACGTAATGGTCTACATATTCGGTACAATATTGTTTGCAGTGTTCCTCTTGAGTGTCATTGCATTCTATCTACGGAAGAAGGGTCTTGGTGGCGGTTCCGCAAAAGAGAAATGGGTAAATGAATTGGATAAATACTTCGATCGTGAACAGATCGGGTTAATACCAGACGAACTTCATCACTGGTGAGAACAAATAATCAAGACAGCAAATTCTTTTATTTATTAATTCTACATTTTTTGTTGTGAATTTATCTGACGTGTTTGATCTAACGTATACTTAGAAAATAGCGATCAATAAGCAATAAGCGAGAAATGTCATTGAAAATATCAGAATGGTAAAATTCTAATAAACTATTTGGGGTCAACTGAGTCAAGTTTTGTTAATCTCGATTAATAGTATGGCAGTCGATTTCCGTGTACTAATATTATTATTACAAGAATATCAAAATAGTTTTAATAGGGGTATGCTGACCAGAATCGGAGACCGATTGAATCATGTCGAGAATGTTGACTTGAAATATTGAGGTCCACATGAGCTGACTCTAGATAGGAATGTTCAAAGCCATATTGTCGAAACTCGCATTATAGCAAATCAATAAGATAATTCATTGTTATCCTAATTCATGGTTTAACCCTTGCGCTCTTTCATTAAAGCTGAGGTCTGGTTTGGCAGGATTGCAATCTTCTCTTGGTGGATGGTGTCCTTCCTAATGTTACACGCGTGCTATTTGCAACTAAGTAACATTTAAGATATGCGTTTATTCATGCCAATACAAATGGCAAGAATGCACGCCCATACTCGTGGAAAATCACATTCAACCCGCCCTTCTACGCATAGTTTACCTACTTGGGTTTCTAATACCAATTCGGACTTGACTTCTTTGATAGTCCAATTATCTAAGGATGGACTGAGTCCGAGTGGAATTGGTATTAAACTCAGGGATGAGCATAGCATACCTCTTGCTAAACCTCTTTTAGGTAAAAGTATTACCAATATACTTGCCGATAATAATGTGGTGGCAGAGCTACCAGAAGATATATCTCAATTAGTGAAAAAGGCTGTAGGCCTTCAGAAGCATTTGAGAGCTCACAATACGGACAGGAGGAATATTAGATCGTTGGAATTAATCGAAGCCAAGATTCATAGATTGTCCAAATACTACAAACGAATTGGGAAGATGGAAAGGAACTGGAAATATGCAGCGATCATAGCACAATTGGAATAAATAGGTAAATGGGCCACAAAGAATTTTATCAGGCCCTTTCAATATGCGCAGAGAGACTTAGAACGCAAATAAGTGATGGTAAAGATATTTCAATAACTGCGAAAGATACACCCGATGGGGTAGTTTCTGCAGGAATATTGACTTACGCCATTTTTACATTAGGGAGTAAATGTTCCATTAGGTTTGTTCCCGATTTGACTCCAGATCTAGTCCTGAAAGTCAAGAGCGATTCTCACGATCAACAAATCTTTGTAGACCTGGGAACCGGGCTATCGACTGACATTCGGAACTCATTTGGTAACAATTGGCTTGTTATAAGTCATGACAATCTATCGAGTGAAGAGATTATTACTGATGATGAAAACTGCATCTTGAATCCTTGTAAATATGAGATTGATGGACACAAAGAAATATCTTCTGGAGGTATTTCGTATCTAATTGCAAAATCCATAGATAAAAAATTTAACGTCTTGTCCTACTTAGCTGTGATCTCGGCCCTCGCCGAGAAACAAGACGTCGGTGAAAAAAGATCTCTTTTAGGCATCAATTCTGAAATTTGTGATGAAAGTGTTAGACTGGGAATCATAAATAAAGAAATGGACTTGTTACTTTCAAGTAGAGATTCAGCACCATTTTATATTTCAATTGCCCAAACGATTTATCCGTATATTCATGGCCTTACGTGGAATGAAAAAAATTGCTTTGATATAGTCACACTATCCGGCATTCCCATAAAAAAGGATGGGAGGTGGCGTACCTCATCAGAGCTAACTCAAGAAGAAAAATTCCAGTTAATCGAAGCCGTAACAAATTTTGTAAAAAAGCACTCTAAAGTTCGTGCAAATAATTTGGAGAACTTACTAGCCGGTTATTCGTTTACTCTTGAAAACGAAGAGCAAGGCAGCCTTCTCCGTGAAGCAAGAGATTTTTCATTCATGCTTGATTGTTGTTGTATAGAATCCAAACCAAGCATAGGACTTGCGGTATGCATTGGCAATAGAACTAAATACCTATCAGAGGCCGAGAAATGTTTAAGGAATATTGAAGACCATCTAAAGCATACAGTATTGAAAATAATGTCAGAAAAATGGAGGATTTCTGATATGGGAATGAGTGTTTGGATCAATGGAGACGCGATAACAAAAGATTACAATCTGTATATCTTATCATCCTTGCTTTCTGGTTATAATGAATTTTATGGGAAAACAATTGTAGTCCGAACTGAAACTACAAACTCCAATTACAAGTATCTAATAATGGAGTTACAAGGATCCCCGTTAAGTAAAGGTGTAAGCACACAAGCACACCGAATAGCGAATGAGTTAGGTGGAATTTCGAAACGTACCGATACCTTCGTAGAATGTATTGTTCCGTTCTCAATGGTTGATGACTTTGACTTAAAATTAAAGAGGATGGTAGAATATTCTGAAAAAAAATAATTCCCATAATTTTCATGTTACCTCGTTAATTGAGATTTCCTTCGAAAGTGGGAAAAAAGCAGTCGCTATAAGGGATTGCCTTATTCCGGACAATGTTAAATTTCCTAAAGGTTTATCAGTCAATATTAGTGCAAAGGAGAAACGTTTGGCTATTGAGGTTTCCTCGAAGGCGAAATTAGAGACCTTTATAAACACAGTCAATGAGATCTTCGAACATATTTCTTGCGCAGAAGCAGTGTTAGATAATGATTGATCCAAGAATACTCAGGGAAAATCCTCAAATTATACACGAGATGTTAGAAAAGAGAAAAACAATATTTCCACTAAAAGATCTAATTGACTTGGATGAGAAAAGAAGAGAGGTAATTAATATGAGCCAGGATGCACGACATAAAAAGAACGTTCTCTCTTTACGAATATCAAAAAAGAAAAAAGAAGGACTTGATGTCATACCAGAGCTTGAGGAGATGAAGGACATAGGAAAAAAAATATCGAGTTTGAATCTCCTTATGTCTTCTACGGAAAAAGAGTTTAATAAATTGATGTTTTCTATTCCTAATTTATTAGATGACTCGGTCCCAATAGGTAAGGATTCAAATGATAATGTAGTCGTAAGAGTGGTTGGAAAACCTCGTGAGAAGAAGTTTCGATACCTAGATCATGTAGATCTCTGTACCTCTCTGGATTTATTTGATCTTGAACGAGCCGCGAAAGTGGCGGGGGCTAGATTTTATTTCTTGAAAAATGATCTGGTTAAATTAAATCTGGCTTTGATAAATTATGCCTTAGACTTCCTTGAGGGTAATGGGTATACCTTGATTCAGCCTCCTTATTTGTTAAATCAGGACGCTGTAAAGGGCGCTGTCATATTAAGTGACTTTCAAGACGTGATTTACAAGGTAGACCAGGAAGACCTGTATATGATAGGTACGTCCGAACATGCCATTGCAGCCATGCGAATGGAAGAGATCCTAAATGGTAGGGAATTGCCGTTAAGGTATGGAAGCATCAGCCCCTGCTTTAGGAAGGAGGCAGGAGCTCACGGTAAGGATATGAAGGGAATTTTCAGGGTGCATCAGTTCGAGAAAGTGGAGCAATTTGTGTATTGTAAGCCAGAAGATTCAAGAAATGAACATGAAAGAATGTTGGCATTAACAGAAAAATTTTATCAGAGCTTAGGTATCCCATACAGAGTAACACTATTATGTAGTGCCGATATCGGGAAGGTTTCAGCTAAAACCTATGATATTGAAGCATGGTTCCCTGGACAAGATGCTTACAGAGAGATAGTTTCTTGTTCGAATTGTACAGACTATCAGTCGAGAAGACTCGCAGTAAGATATAAGGACAAGACAAACGAAGACACGCGATTTGTTCACACCTTGAACTGCACCCTGGTAGCTACTGAGAGAACAATGGTCGCCTTATTGGAAAACTATCAAACCGCTAGTGGAGGAATTAAGATGCCTACTGTGCTCCGTGGGTACCTTGCTGGTAAGACTGAGATTAGTCCAAAGAATGAAGACCGCTCAGGGTTATCGAAACCTAGTCAAGATTAACGCTACCAGTTAATGAAATAATAGTAATTAAAGTTGCAAATCAATACTTCCAAAAACCTGTGAACTAAAATCTTCGCAATATCTTGGGCTTCAGCGTTTCTGGGTGATCTCTTAAGTTCAAGAGAAGGGCAAGTAAATTTTCTTTATCTGCTGGTAGAGTCCCTCCTATAGAAGAAATGTTAGATGCATGATTTGCCCGGAATATTACTTCTGTTTTTGGATTAAGGTTCTCGATTAATAGACTAAGCTCCTTAAGTAACTCCAAGTCATCCAAATTTTCGAATTTTTCTCCGAATTTAGTCATGAACTCATCATAAATCCTTTCTTCCAAAATTAAGGTTAATGCGCCAACAAATCTGGGCGAGATTTCACTAATGACTCTGGCAGTATCTCGTATATGTTGTTCAGAGTATTTTCTGCCACCTAAGCCTAATATTATCATGCAGGATAAAGTGATACCACAATCCTGGGCCTTTAAGCATGCCTTGATAATTCCCTTAGACGTAGCCCCTTTAGTAACTTTCTTGAGTATCAAATCGTTACCTGTTTCTATGCCAACGTATAACATTGTGAGTCCAGAGCTCCTCAGCTGGACTAGATCATCTGGATTTTTCTGAAGAAGATTTTTTGGCATAGCATAGCATGATATTCGTTCTAATTTAGGAAACACTTCATTCAAGTAATTTAGAATCTGAAGCAGCGATGACGTAGGTAAATTTAGTGCATCACCGTCTGCAAGAAAAATCCTTCGAGCATTAGGATATGATTTTGATACTAATCTTATTTCCTCTTTAATTTCTTCCAATGGTCTCTCCAAATATGCTTTGCTTCTGTACATATTACAGAATGAGCATTTATTGAACGAACAACCGAGAGTTACTTGAAAAATTAATGAATCTGCCTCTGAAGGAGGCCGATATAACGGATAATCATACATTGCTTCCATAATTTCCTACGAACAAAAAGACATTTAACCTATACTATTTGGGACAAATAATCAAAACTATAGGTACTTTTTGGTGGTCTAGAACGGACCTCGATTCTTTGAGTAATTACGACCTGTATTAGCCTTATATATCCAGGATAGAAGGAAACTTCTGCAGGTTGGCCAGTTATTTATTTGGGTCAGTTCGTCGCGAGTTCGTCATCGTGTGGTACTCAGACTGGAGCAGCTAATCACTTCATCCCCAATGCTTGAGGATGCCAAGTCATTTTTAAGCGTTGAGACTATCCAATTGGATTGAATCTAGTCGCCTGCGTAGCCTCCTTAAGGTTCCAGAAAGAGAAAGAGTGGTCATAGGTTTACACACGACCGCTATAGTAAACAAGACTTTTTCTAGATATTCCAAATCACAACCTAAAATAAGAATCCCATTTTTTTTGCTTTGATAAGATCTCAAAAATGCATCTTCAACCGCTATAGTTCCAAATAGCTGCATAAACCGATCTTCAATATCCCTTTTTATTTCAGTTTGAGATCTCTCCAAATCAAATAGAATGGCAAGATATCTCCGTTTACTTCTCATCATAAGCTTTTGACAAACCTTGCCGAGTCTTTTGAAGACAGCCATTCGGACAACTTTTTCCAATAAATTGATGACGGTATCTCTAGCGTCCTGAGAATAGATTCAAAAGTGCGACTTGAGATCATCTCAAAAATGGATTGAGCACCGCTCGAAATTATAAATTGACATCGAGTTGACAGACACAGGCTGTGCAATGATTTTGCTTGAACAACCCACCTCCCCAAATCCCTTGCATCCAAGAGTCTGGCATTTGAGATTAAGATTTCTAAACCCAAGTTTGGTTTAACTTTTCTTTTAATACTTTCATAGCTAATTCTACTCATATCAGATATGGTTAAGATGTCAGTATTATTGTCAACTCTTGAGACGTGGTCGCACACTAATAGTCTAGGGACACTTGCGGAAACTTCACATTTATTCTTAGTTCGTAATATAAGCTCAATCGAAGGATCTGCTTGAAATGATTCGACGCCTATTACATCTAAATTGAGCCTGCCTGCCATGGCAATAGCATGTTGAATGTTATCAACTCTTACCCCAAGATCTATAGTTTTGATGATAACAGTTCCCTGGAGATGCTAGTTTTATTGCTTTGTTTAAATGTTTTAAGTGGCTTAAACTTAACCTTGATTGAATCTTTATCAGAAAGCTCTATTCGTCCACTGCATAATTTCTGTTTATTTATCCTGATGTAAAGATTATTCTTTTCATCTACAGATTCTCTTAGCGAATTAATAAAGTAGTCTTTGCCTGTATTGTCAAGCAGGCCGTAAATTTTCCTAATCAGATGTCCGGCCTCTGTTTGCTCCAGAGAAAGTGACAACAAGCTAATTTCATTTCCCCAATGCCCTTCAGTATTTACTTCTTCAAATTTAGTAGAGTTAAGGCTGAAGCATTGAATAATCTTCGATTTTACTTTTTCTTTATCTTCTGTTGCGTGAATGACGACGCTAATAATCGCTCCAGCTAGCTTAAGATTCTCAATCGTTTCATCCTTCATCATCTTTAGAATTAAGTTCAACTTGTTCAGTGGTTTCTAATTGAACTTCTTGGCCCTCTTTAGACGCCTTAGGTCCAAAATTCGCACGAGATTCAGGCGTCGAAATAAGTTTACTCTTTTTGATCCCAACATGCCTCAAGGAGGCTAGTTTTTTGCAAGCAGCAAGAAGATTCATGTTCAATTTCCCTTCTTTAATATCATCAATAAATTGTTCGATCGTTAATTTTGGCATCTCTTCAGAGAGAATTTGATGCGCTACTTTTCTTATTAGGTGTTTTTTGGATGAATTCAATCTCCTTTGGCTAAATGCTACTGTTGCTAGTCTAAAGGTGTATCCATCAGACGTGGTGTAATCGTGAACAAAATTTACCATGGAGCTTCCTCTTCTTATAAGACTTCTAAGAAACTCCTTAGCATATTCATGACCTTTGAAGATAGTTGTCCCGGTACCCTGATATATCTTGTCTAGTTCCAAAAAAATCTTAATTTGGTGTTGAGCAGGATCTTGCCTTTTAATATCGTATAACGTATTTTCAATCACCCGTCCTCTAGCAGTTTCAGGATTCGTCACAGGAATGTAATTAAGAACACTGCCTCCGAAGGCTTGTGGAGCATTAATAATTATCCATTGCTTATCACGCCATTTGTCCCGAACTCTGCCACCTCTCTTACCTCCTTTAGGCATAAAGAAGGCTCCGCTAACCAAAATATAAGTCCTGCGAAAGATAGGATAATTCAGTGTATACAAGGATAGCAAATGTTCAGTACACTTGGTTGGAAATCCTAAATGAGGACCTTCAAATAACTCACGAGAATAATAATTATGGCTCTAGTATTTTTTGGGAATAGAAAATTGATTGGATCATGACTACAATCAATTAAATGATTTTTGCTTTGCGACTAATAACACAGGCCGGTAGGAACCAACGGATATGAAATTTGGATCTGATCTTCTAAAAGATCTGACGGCGGTCCTATGCTCTCGTAGGTAACCTATCTCTGCATGACATGAGTAATAAATACCATATCCAGTGTAGTAAATCAATTAGGCCTGAAATAAAAATGCGTGTGGGTTAATTATCTCAGATTTATTCGTTAATCGGTTTCCCATCGGAAGAATATTTTACCTTCTTCTCTCCTGAGGAACCTATAAGTGGATTTGAATTCAGTCTACGTGTCCTTGCGGCTGCACATATTACGCCCCACGCTATAAAAGATCCTGCCGCTATCGCATATGCTATAAGTTCATCGGACATATATATTTCCTTAAATGAACTGGATGCTTAAAAGGATTTTTGATTCAAAAGAGGTAAATAAGATTAGTATGGCGAAGCAAAAAAATCTACTCTTGTAATGGTTAGTAGTAGGTAGTATTCTTTGAGTTAGATATAACAAACTATTATCTGTAATTAACAGGGAATTCCCAGCCAAACCTCCCAATAAGTTACCTACAGAAATTAACCAGTAGAAGATTTAATTACCCATTCGATCTTCTTGCACTAGCTCCTTTGTACGAAAATTAATTCCAATTCCCAAAATTTAAAAACGACTTAGCTTCAATTACTAGGAACCAAATGAGCGGCCAAAATAGTGATGACCTTTGCTCACACTTACTGAAACTAAGTAAAGAAATAAGATTTGCGGGCATTATAGACAGAATGGGATCACTCGTTTCTGGGGGGATGAAGGATGGAATACAGTCGCTTGAAAAAGGGGAAGAATCATTGAAGCTGTACCTTGGTTACGCAATTAATAATATAATGAGGGAGGATTTCGATTCGGCTTTTGGTAAGGTATTGTATAGTATCTCTGAAAGAGAAAAGATAAAATTGGCTACTTTCCCGTACGGGGACAATATTCTCTTAGTTTCTATGTCAAGAAATTCTCCCCACCCTACAATTGTCCAGAATATTCTTGAGATTTTGAGGGAATAGTTTATCGTATCTCTTTGGAATATAGAATATAGTAATATTTAGGGACCGCCTCTAATACTATTGTCAGAGCATTTATTTATACAGTGATAAGCGTACTACAAGATAAATAGGAAAAGACACTATTATTAGAATCGAGTACCAATCTGGCTCATCCGCTTAGGTCCGGAATCGGTTTGAATCAAGAATATTTAAAAATTTGAGTAGGGGCTTATAATTTTCTTGAACTTATTTTGATAACTGAAACTATGCAAATACGTAACGTTATATCAGGTTAGACTTACGATGAACTTACGTAGCTTTCTCTTTTCCCATATCATTAGTGAAACAATACCTACCATAAGCAGAACCTCTACCGATTTGGCCAGAATGCCAGCTACGTCGACTACTTCGGGTGCATTAGTTGGGGATAAAGGTGGAGGGAGAATTACTGAATAAGTGTAAAGTCCAACAAGAACGCCAGTTCCTACAAGACCAAAAAGGTTCACTATTAACGTTCTCTTGTAATAATCCATTAGGGATTTTCGATCTTTAACAGATTCGAAGTCTTGTCCTAAATTGACCAAAATGTACAATATACCATAAGCTACTTGAGCAGCAGCAGCGCAAAGTAGAAAAATAGAATAGTAAATTTGTTGTGAGCTGTGCTCGGGAAATATTGCAAGATGAACTAACCCACCGGCAATTGCAAGAAGCATTATACCGTATCGAATCAGGTCGTGATTTTGAGAATTGCCCATCTTAGTTTTACGGCCTCTAAAGTACGAGACTCCCAACACAGCTCCTAACACACCAATGGGCATTATCACGGCTATAGCGAAGAGAAAATTCCTTATGTCACCCCATGTATTTGAAACCGTGATATTAAAAATCGCCCTATCACACTGGCAGCCAACGTTACTATCCAGTATGGACCTGGGCGGATCAACCATACCATCTCCCATGGTAGAATTGTCTCGTCCTACGCTTAGCACTATTTGATAGTTACCCACGCTAGGAAAGGTGAAATAATATTCAAAGTCTCCGATAGGATGCAATGTCCAAGGGAAAAATTTTACTCTTTTACCCGTAAGGTCCTCGTAAATTTCTACCATTGTTTTAACATTATATACGTCGTTGCCATTGAAGTCTTGAATGCTAAACATTATTTGTGTCGGGGTTTTTGCCGGAGTATATTCTGGATCTAAAGCTAAATAAGGATAATATTTGCCAACACCATCCCTATTAGACCCACCATTATAGTGAGGAGTATGTGGCAGGTGACCAAAGGCAGTAGTAACCAAGGGACCAACAAGAGCCAACACAATTACTACCATGAGAAGCGAATATAATTTCTGGAAATGACTCTTAATCCTCATAACAATAAATCCATAAAACCATCAAACATCATATAAGTTCTCTGGAGCAAATAAATTGAAGATATCTATTTCAAAACCTCTGAAGATTGTGCAGATTCCCGTATTAAGTGCCGTCATGTTTATTCAGAAAATTCAATCGTCTTTATAATCGTCATGGGCCAAAGGATTTAAAGCGAGGTAAACCAGTTAAAATTTGTAAGTCGGCAATTAAATGGATTCATTGAAAGTTAGCGAAGTATTGAATAATTTTGCTTTTAAAAACGTACGTCATAAACAAACAAAGGTTATTGAAGAAATATGCAACGCATTCAATTCAGGTTACAAGTACATTATATTAGAAGCGCCTACTGGATTCGGAAAAAGCGCCGTTGGGATTGCGGTTGCAAAGACCTTAGGGAGTAGTTATGTCTGTACCGCGACAAAAGACTTACAGACTCAATACGCAAGAGACTTTCCTTTTTTGAAACTTGCTAAAGGTAAGAATAACTTTCCTTGTAAGGTAAAAGAAGATTTTGTGATGGTTAATAAGTATAAATGCGGAGGCTGCCCTGATGGAACTACCAGTGAGTGTAAACACATTTCATGTGACTATGGCCCTTGTTTACACGACGAATCAATGGAAGGCACAAATTGTAGGTATCGTACTATCCTGTCTGATTATAAAGTAATAAATGAAGGTAGAATAAATGAGAATGTAATACTAACTCACGAAAAGAAGGAAAAACTCAAGAGACAATATTCTGAATGGCTGCATACGAAAACTTTGGGACTTTCGTCCAACCAATGGGCACCTTGTTACTACTTTGATCAGCTTAATTGTGCAATTTTGGCAAATCATTCAATTTTTAATTACTCAATTTTCTTATCTTTACTGCCCAATAAGAACAGTCTACCTACAAAAGAACTCTTGATACTGGATGAGGGACACTTAATTGAGACTGAAGTCGTAAAATTTAGAGGGCTATCAATTTCAAAGAGAAGATGGAAAAGATATATCCCTGATCTTGAAATCATTGACTACGGCTATGACATTAACGGTTGGATAGAATTTCTTATAAAATTAGAAGAAAAAATTCTATCTCTGATCGGAAATGCATCACTTATAAAATCTCTAGCAGATGAGCGTAAATCCAGATATGGTTATAAGGGTTCTGTATCAAGGAAACAGAAGAGGATAATTTCTGCATCACAGTTATTTGAAAGCGACAATGACATAGAGAAGGGATTTAAGGTCAACGAGATGATCATTAGACGAATTGGAGAAGAAATTCTGGTAGAGATCTTTCAAGACCTAGAACGATTGACCCGGACTATTAATAACATTTTAACTCAACCGAGGAATTGGATAGTGGCTGAAGTTCACAGGGAAAAATATGAAGTGACTAGAGTCGATTTAAAGCCTCTCGATACTTCACCATACTGTAGATCTGTGTTCGAAAAGTGTCACAAATCCATTATCATGAGCGCAACTATCCTAAATAACGAAACCTTTGCAAGAAACATCGGTTTTGAATCAGCTGGCGATGTAAAATTCATTAGAGCTGAATCGGATTTTCCTATAGAAAATCGTCCTATATTTCCTCTAGGCATAGCTTACCTTAACTTTCAAAATCTGCAAAAATTAGAAGTGCAAACTAAAATCTCAAAGGCCATTGATAATATTATGCATATCCATAAGAACGAAAAAGGCATAGTTCACACTACATCATATGAACAACTCGCATTCATTAAGGGGAACATATCAACACAAAATGCGCGCAGACTTCTTGTCACCGATCCGGACGTAGAGAGGGATGAAGTTATTAGGGAACACGTACAGTCGAAAAGACCAACCGTCCTAATATCTCCTTCTTTACATACCGGTCTGGACTTGAAAGATGGATTATCACGCTTTCAAGTTATTACTAAAATCCCTTATCCAAATACTGCAGATCGGTGGATATCTGCAAAAAGAATAAAAGATGAAAGTTGGTATTATTTGCAGACTGGCCTTAGACTTATTCAAGGGTATGGTCGTTCAATAAGATCTAAAGAAGATTGGGCGAAGACGTACATACTCGACAGCGCATTTGATTACTTTGTCAAAAAGAACCGAAAAATTCTTCCTGATTGGTTCGTAGCTGCTATAAGATATTAGAGATTGTCTTTAGGCTGGACTGACATATTATGATATTCCTCACCTATTCAAGGATCTTCCGTACCTTGAGCTCAAGTATTTTCTACATTTTATCGCTGCGTCCTAATTGATATCGCAGGTGGGCTCTAGCTTCTGAGGACTATCAGGGAATTCCTAAGTTGTGTATATAAAAAGACTACGAAAATACTATGGCTATGTTTAAGTAGATGATTCTCTAGGTATATAATTCAATAATTAATGAAATGTGGAGTATGTAAGGTGCAGATACCTTCATCGAAACGGAAGCAGCATCTTCTTAAACAGCATAAATTAGAAGAGAANTTGGTTAATTGGCTCATAAAAACGGATGANGAGCTTCAGTCCCTTTACNATTAATACAGATGAAATTCTAGTTTATGCCATNTTTGCTGGGAAATATGAAGTCGTCCTAGACGGCCCTTGATATCCTATCCAGCGCAGCCTCGGTTCCCTCTAGAATATGTTTTCTTACTACTCCTGTAAAAAGCGCCATGACACCTTTAACTTTAATGTCCCACTCCACATCAACAACTGTTTTATCTTCGCCTTCTGAATGGAGTGTAACTGTTTTTCGTCCTTTAATGGGTCCATCAGTTATTGTTGTTGTAATAGACTTCATAGGGTCCAATGATACTGTTTCTTTACATAACGAGTTCCTGAAAGCAATTACTACTTCTCTTTCAACTGTGTTCTCAGATCTCCTGATATTATTTATTGATTTAGTACCGTGCCAGTACACTGGATCGTTATCAATGTTGGACATAATTGCCCAAACCTTAGATAAGGGGGCACTGATCTGCTTGGAAGCGTGAAAATTAGTCATTAGGTGTGGTTGTGCTTGTATATTATTTAACTTATAATAGTGTTAGGGGCAAGAGTGTCTACCCTAAAGCCGTGAGAAAAAATCAATTTTTGCTACAAATAACGATCATTTTTTCAAAGTAAGTAAATGTCAATACAGTGTACTTTGATTCGACGGACCGGAACCATTAATAAACAAAATCACAGCGAGCTAGTTTCCTCGATAAAATAAAGAATAAAATAATGAGAGGATAACTTAATGTACGTGAATGTAATCGTTCCTATTCTTTGGATTTTTTTGATTTTTTTTTATAATGTATTATCGAGTCAATTTATCTTGAATAATTTTTACTCTTCATTGGCATACGATCCTGCTCAATCGAATATAGAAGGACTTCAGCATCTTAGGATGAACTTCCTGCAATATCCCATACCAGCCGAACAAAGCTGGCCGCTTTACCCATTGTTTGATAAAGCTCGAAATTCGATATGGGTGGGGGATACAGTTATTGACAGCTCGAGAATTTGGGAATTTTCTATTACAAACAGTTCCTATAAGGAGTATAAATTGAACAAAATCAGCATTGTAACTGCATTAGTTCTTGATGCAAAGAATATGGTCTGGTATCTCGATCCTCTTCTGAAGAGAATAGGAATCCTAGACCCTAATTCATCTTTTAAGAACGCGGTTTACAACATCCAAACTAATGATACAATTTTTGGGATGGCTATAGATAACAAAGGAATAATTTGGCTGACTTCACCTGAAGATGGACGAGTGCTGCGATTTGACACTAGCTCCAGAAAGTTTGAGCCCGCTATTCAATTACCATATTCACGTCCTTTAGGAATTGCATTTGATAATAAGAATACCATTTGGATTGCAGACGAACTTGGAAGTATAATCAGGGTTCCATCTGCTAGTGTAGACGCGATATATCGATATTCGGTCCCTCCTGCCAGTAAAACCATACTTCCCAGTCCTACCGCAATTTTAGTGACTCGAGATGGGAACAATATTTACATATCAAATCATAATGATAAGACTATTTCGTCCTTTAATGCAGCTACAAGAGAATTCCGGAGTTATAGACTTCCTACGTCAGGCCTTCCATTTGGCATGGTTATGGATAACCTCGGAGAAATATGGATCGCACAGCACACATCAAATGAATCATTTGTACTGGATCCATCTGGAGGACAATTGCGGAAATTCGTAATTCCTAACTCTAACCCGTACGTTCAGTGGATGACTACAGATTCCGATGGTGATATTTGGTTGGCAGAGCAGCTTGCTGGATCACTTGGCAAGATTGCAGTTCAGGAAAAAATAACTACGCATTAAATGACTTAAGGGTTAAAGATACGAGTGATTTTGTCCTGAATTGTTTGTCGTCTGGTACTCTTTAGTTTGATTTGGCACTCCTTAGTAGTCCCCATAGGGATAACAACCTTTCCGATTTAGAAATACGGGTAGATCACAATGGAGAGTACTGTGTAAGTCAACAATGTATCCTAACAGGAATCCGAAATAGGCGGAAATTCCTTGAATATGATATCTTACTAATGGTTGATGTTTTAGTTACCAATTATGGAGAGAATTATATATATGAGCTGTTAAAGTGTCACTATTGACAATAGTAAGCGTTTCTCTTAACGATGATATATTAGATGGAATTGATAAACTACAAAAGAATTTAGGATTTACTGGAAGATCAGAGATAGTCAGAGCGGGGATAAGAAACCTATTGGCTGAAGAACGCATGAAGCAAGATCTCGAGGGGATCGTCAATTCGCTGCTTCTTGCTGTTCACGATGAAGATTCAGATGACCAAGTTGCTTCAATAAGACATCAGTTTGACAAGATAATCAATGTACATCTTCATAATAAAATTGATAAACATCGATGCCTAGAGATATTCTCTCTCAAAGGTGATGCAAAAGAAATTAAGGAAATAGCAAAACATCTTCAATTGAATAAGAAGATGCATTTTGTAAAGCTCATCGTAGTTTGAAATTATATTCTTATCACCTACCAATTTCTAAACCTTATCAGTGCCAATCGATTTTGAACTATATGTTAGTTCTAATGACGGAATAAAAAATATTCTTAAATTATTCAACCTTGATAT
>Ga0065715_10000216_pt1 | contig 28002 bp, 27 predicted proteins | sample MisBulReplicate1_FD_59102 | JGI IMG/M metagenome (GOLD analysis project Ga0065715, IMG submission 59102) | Miscanthus rhizosphere microbial communities from Kellogg Biological Station, MSU, sample Bulk Soil Replicate 1 : eDNA_1 v2 (version 2) | ecosystem: Host-associated > Plants > Roots >...
CAACTGCCAAAGCTTTGGACTTCGGTGCGACGTTTGGAGAAGCAGCTGGCGCACCTCCTTCAGACGGGTGGAAAGGAGCCTCATCGTGATGCTGGACGTTAATGCTATTTTTCAACATATCCCGCACCGTTACCCGTTCCTGCTAGTGGACCGTATCCTGGAGATTCATGGCGAGGAAAAGATCGTCGGCATCAAAAATGTTTCCATCAACGAGCATTTCTTTTTCGGCCATTTTCCCAATCGGCCGGTCATGCCTGGAGTGTTGATCTGCGAGGCGATGGCGCAAGTCGGCGCGATTTTCGCCCATAACGCCCGAGGCGCGACAGGCGACAAGAAAGTGTTTGTGCTCACTGGACTCGATCATGTGAAATTCAAGCGTCCCGTGGAGCCTGGCGATCAACTACGCATGGAACTTACTTGCCTCAAACGTCGTGGCTCCTTCTGGAAAATGCAGGGAGTCGCTACCGTGGATGGCAAATTGGTGGCTCAGGCCGAAATCTCCGCCATGGAAATCGAATTGGCGTGAAGAAAGTGGCAGCCTTGAGCCGGGTTCATTCAACGGCAATCGTCCATTCCGCCGCTGAGCTAGCGCCCGATGTGGAAATTGGCCCCTATTCCGTAATTGGCCCGGAGGTGCGCATTGGCAAAGGCACAAAAATCGCTTCTCATGTGGTTATTCAGGGCCGAACCACATTAGGCGAAGAGAATGTGGTCTTCCCCTTCGCCAGCGTCGGCACCATCCCCCAAGATCTTAAATATAAGGGCGAACCGAGCGACCTCTCAATTGGCAATCGCAACACGATTCGCGAATATGTCTCGCTTAATCCTGGCACTGCGGGTGGCGGCATGGTCACGCGTATCGGTGACCAAAACCTGTTGATGATGCAGTGTCACATCGCCCACGACTGCATCATCGGTAATCGGAACGTCATCGCGAACGGTGCGACGCTCGGCGGCCACGTCACCATCGAAGACTTCGTCATCGTCGGCGGATTGGTAGGCATTCATCAATTTGTGCGGATCGGCACCAGTGCGATCATCGGCGCTGGATCGATGGTTTCAAAGGACGTTCCGCCGTACTGTAACGCGACCGGCGACCGCGCCAAACTGCACGGCCTCAACCTCGAAGGCCTGAAACGCCGCGGCTTCGACAGAAGCGTCATCGATATCATCCGCAAGGCCTACCGGATTGTTTTTCAATCCAGGCTCAGAACCGAGGATGCGCTCAAGAAAGTTTCCGTCGAGCTGCCAGGGATTCCGGAGATTGAAAGATTCGTCTCGTTTATAAGCCAATCCCAACGAGGTGTCTGCCGCTAAGAGCTTTTGCTTGGATCGATTCCACATCACCGTCTCTCTTCTGAAATGGATTTCCCCGGTCAGACTATTATCCAGTGAAAAACATAGGTTTGATCGCCGGTAACGGTAAGTTTCCTTTGATTTTTGCCAAGCACGCCAGCCGTGCCGGTTACAACGTCGTCGCGGTCGCGCACCACGGCGAAACCGATCCTGCCATCGAGCGGTTTGTGCAGGACATCCAGTGGGTGTACGTCGGGCAGTTGGGCAAAATCATCCGCAATTTTCAGCGCGCGGAAGTCAGTGAGGCGGTGATGGCCGGCGGCATTCGCAAGGTCAAGCTGTTCGACAATTTCCGACCGGATCTTCGAGGGACGCGGTTTTTGGCAAAACTCAAAAGCCGAGAAGACGATGATTTGTTGCGCGGCATTGCCAATGAATTGGCTGCAGATGGGATTAACATTATCGAATCGACGTTTTGTCTCTCCGAAATCATTCCAACCCAAGGTGTTCTTACCAAGCGTTCGCCAACCCAACAGGAATGGGACGATATTCATTTGGGTTTTCGCACCGCAAAGGAAATCGGACGGCTGGGCATCGGTCAGACCGTGGTGGTCAGAAAACAAATTGTCCTGGCGGTGGAAGCCGCCGAAGGAACCGACGCTGCGATCGAGCGCGGAGGAAAATTAGCTAGATCAGGCTCTGTGGTGGTCAAAGTCAGCAAGCCGCAGCAGGATTTGCGTTTCGATGTGCCTGCCGTCGGCCTCGAGACCGTCAATCGTCTGCACGAAGTTCGTGGCCGAGTGCTCGCCATCGAAGCCGGTAAAACCATCCTGCTCGAGAAGGACAGTTTGTTGAAACACGCGGAAGCGTGCGGCATTTCATTGGTCGGTGTCAGCGGCTAGTTATGTCGGAAGCGGAAGATATGATCACCACCGGCGTGGTCGGCGTCGGTTATCTCGGCAAATTTCACGCAGAAAAATACGCCTCTTCATCCAAGGCAAAACTGATCGGGATTGTCGATATTGACGAGTCGCGCGTCAACGAAATTGCCGCGGCGCTCGGCGCCGCGGCATTTACGGATTATCGAAGTTTGTTCGGCAGGGTCGCGTGCGTTAGCATAGCTGTACCGACCCGGCTGCATTATCAGATCGCGCGGGATTTCATCGATGCGGGCATCGACGTGCTGGTGGAAAAACCCGTCACCGCAAACATCGGTGAAGCCCGCGAGCTCGTCGCGGCTGCGCAAAGAAAAGACGTGCTGCTCCAGGTCGGTCATCTCGAGCGCTTCAATCCCGCAATTCGCCGACTGGAAGGGGTCATCAAAGAACCCAAGTTCGTCGAGTGCCATCGTTTAGCGCCATTCGTCGAGCGCGGTACCGATGTGGATGTGGTGCTGGATTTGATGATTCATGACATTGATGTGATCGCCAGTTTAGTGCGCGCGCCGATCGAGCGCGTCGAAGCGGTTGGAGTGCCCGTGCTCACCGAGCGCCCGGATATTGCCAATGCTCGAATCAACTTCGCCAACGGTTGCATTGCGAACATCACGGCCAGTCGTGTTTCACTCAAGCGGGAACGGAAGATCCGATTTTTTCAACCTGATGCCTACATTTCGATCGATTACGACCAACGCAGGGCGCAAATTTTTTACAAACCGGCTCCTGGCGCTGGCTGGCTCGACATTCGTACGGAGACCGTTGAGATCAAGGAAGGTGACGCTCTAGCCGACGAAATCGATTCTTTTCTCGAATGCGTCCGCAGCCGCAAACATCCATTGGTGGGCGGCGCGGAAGGGCTGCGCGCGCTGGAAATCGCATCGATGATCAGCGCGCAGCTTTGAGGGTGCGGTTTTGTCTGATGCAGGCGAAAGAAATCATGTTGGTCGTCGGTGAAGCTTCCGGTGATGCCCANGGCGCGCGGTTTGTCGAGGCACTGCATCGACGCGATCCTCANGTGAAAGTCTACGGTGTCGCNGGCGAACAGTTAGAACGGAGTCAATTTGAGCCGCTNTTCAGCGTCGCCCAATTGACCGGCATGGGGTTGGTGGAACTGGCCGGGAATTTGAGAAATATCTGGCGCGCTTACACATTGCTAAAGCAAACTTTGAGAGCGCGTCGCCCCAATCTTTTGGTATTGATCGATTTCCCCGAATTCAACTTGCGTCTGGCACGTTTTTCCAAGTCCCTTGGGATTCCGGTGCTTTATTATGTCAGCCCGCAGATTTGGGCCTGGCGCAGAAATCGCGTCAAGCAGATCGCCCGATGGGTCGACCACATGGCGGTCATTTTTCCTTTCGAGACGGATTTTTATGAGCGCCACGGCGTCAAGGTCAGTTTCGTCGGCCATCCACTGCTGGAAATGGTCAAGTCGAATGCCGAGCGCGCGGAAACTCTCGCCAAGCTTGGTCTCGATCCTAACCGGCCGGTGATAGCGCTACTACCCGGAAGCCGTCGCGGCGAAGTGACCCGGCATCTACCCGCGATGGCCGAAGCCGCGCTTGATCTTTCGCGCGAACGTAAAGCGCAATTTCTTTGCATTCGGGCACCAACTATAGATGGCGCGGAGCTGCGCTCGTGGCTCGATCGAACCGGTGCGCGTATGCCCATTGTGGAAGACGATCGTTATGGCGCGATCCAGGCTTCTGACGTGGCCTGGACTGCTTCGGGCACAGCGACGGTGGAAATCGCGCTTCTTGGCCGGCCGATGATCATAGTTTATCGACTATCCTGGTTGACCTATCTGATTGCTCGCTGGCTCGTCCGGGTCGATCACATCGGAATGGTCAATCTGATCGCCGGACAACGACTGATGCCGGAGCTGATCCAGCGCGACGTGAGTCCGGATAGGATCGCTGCGGAAACTAGGACTTTGCTCGACGATCCGAAAAGACGGGCGAGAATAACTGCGGAACTATCCAAGCTGCGACAGCGCCTCGGTGCGCCCGGTGCAGCGGAACGGGTCGCGGACCTGGCATTTTCCATGATGCGGTGAAGAGGAGAGCAGCCGGTGCAATCTTACCTTCGACTACTTGCGTATCTCAAGCCCTACGTCTGGCCCTATTTTACTCTGGGGATGCTCTGTATGCTCGGCTTTGGCGCGACGGACGGGACTATCCCGTTTCTCGTGCAGCACATCATGGACGATGTCTTTGCACGCAAGGACCAGGCAACCCTTTCGTATCTACCTTTGTTGGTTGTGGCGATTTTTGCTTTCCGCGGCCTGATGAATTTCGGTCAGAGTTACCTCAACGACTATGTGGGATTGCGCATTATCAATGACGTCAGAAATCAGCTCAACCGGCATTTCCAATCCTTATCGGTTTCTTTTTTTCACCGCCATCCAAGCGGAACGCTCCTGTCTCGCGTCAACAGCGATGTTTCGCTCGTAAGGTATGCGATCACCGATGCGCTGGCTTCTTTTCTGAAAGACTCCACTTCGCTCGTGGTTTTGATGGTGGTGGCATTCTTGAAAGACTGGGTTCTGGCGTCGATCGCTTTCTTTGTCTTTCCCGCGTCGGTGCTGCCGATCATGCGGCTCAGCAAAAAAATCAAAAGATTCACTCGGCGCGGCCAGATCAGCACCGGGATGTTGACGGAGCTACTTCAGGAAAGCATCCAGGGTAACCGGATCGTCAAGGCGTTCGGCATGGAAGATTACGAAGACCAGAGGTTCATGCAAGAGAACTTCCGCCTGTTCAAGCAATCCTTGCGCGCGAGCCGAATCAAATCGATCGTCTCTCCTGCGATGGAGCTGCTGGCCTCGTTCGCGATCGGAGGTGTGGTCTGGTACGGCGGCTGGAGCGTCATCGCCGGCGGCCGAACCCAAGGCGAATTCATGGCATTTATGGCGGCCATGTTTTTGATGTACGGCCCGTTCAAGGGGCTGAGCAGAACGTATACCTCCGTGCATCAGGGCCTGGCGGGCGCGGAACGAGTTTTCGAGGTTCTCGACGAAAAGCCGGCGATTACGGATAAGCCCGACGCCAGGCCGGCGAAGCCGTTCGCTGAAGAGATTGAGTTCCAAAATGTNAGTTTTGCCTATGCCGATGCGCCGGTGCTCAAGCAAATCNACTTGACCATCAAGGCGGGTCAAACCGTTGCNGTGGTCGGCATGAGCGGAGTGGGTAAAAGTACGNTGGTCGANCTGATCCCGCGCTTTTATGACGTGAGCGCNGGCCGCATCCTGCTCGACGGCGTCGATATTCGCGACATCACGGTGCGTTCGCTNCGCGCGCAAATAGGTATTGTCACTCAGCACACATTCTTGTTCAACGATACCGTCAAGAACAATATTGCCTATGGCATTCTCAATCCCGATATGAGTGCTGTCGTTACGGCTGCAAAGGCCGCTCATGCGCACGAATTCATCATGGCTATGCCAGACGGCTATGACTCTTTCGTGGGAGAACTGGGGATGCAACTGTCAGGCGGGCAACGGCAGCGCTTGGCCATCGCGCGAGCTTTGCTAAAGAATGCGCCGATTTTAATCCTCGATGAGGCCACGTCCGCTCTGGACACCGACTCGGAGCGCCTCGTGCAGGACGCGCTAGAAAATCTTATGACCGACCGCACCACCGTGGTGATCGCACATCGCCTATCGACCGTCCGTCGAGCGGACCGGATCGTAGTGCTGGTCGATGGCACAATCGCCGAGGACGGAACTCACGAAGAGTTGCTCGCAAGGAATGGGGAATACAATCGTTTGTACATGATTCAAGCCTTGGAAGAACGCAATGGCGAGGAACACGGCCTGTTGCAGTAGAGATTGTCACTTGTGGGTGAGCTACGTTTTGTACAACTTTCTTCTGATCGTTGTCTTCACGCTTGCGGCCCCGTTTGTTCCGTTGGTTTGGTTTCTCGGTCCACGTTATCGGGAGGGTTTGGTTCAACGCTTCGCCTGCTACGGAAAAAGCCTGACTTCAGGCCTGCGTGATCCGATCTGGATTCATGCCGCGTCCGTAGGGGAGGTCCGCGCTGCAGCTGAGCTGGTCCGCGCGCTTAAAGCTGAAGCGCCTGAGCGGAGTGTCGTGATTTCGACTTTCACAGCCACCGGCAATCGCGTTGCCCGCCAAGCCGGGGTTGGCGATAAGGTTATTTTTTTTCCGCTGGATTTTTCCTGGGTCGCGCGCCGCGCGGTGAAGCGCATCGGTCCCTCGTTGTTGCTCTTCCTCGAGACTGAAATCTGGCCGAATCTTGTCCGCGAAGCCTACCGACGTGGAATCCCAACGATCATGCTGAGCGGAAGGCTTTCCGACAAGGCTATATCGCGTTACGAGGTCGCGCGGCCGTTTTTTCGCCACGTGCTCGCACAGTATACCGCCCTCGGGATGCAGTCGGGGGAGGATGCAGCGCGCGTGATCAGGCTCGGCGCGCCGGAAAAAAAGGTTTCTGTCGTGGGCAATTTGAAGTTCGCTGTGGATGGCATAGTCAGCGGACGCGAAAACGTTGTTCGTTCCACTGTTCCAGATCGGCAGGTTTTGATCGCCGGAAGCACCCATCGCGGCGAGGAATTGGCATTGCTTCGGGCGCTGCAACTGGCTCGGGCCGACATACCGAAACTTATGATGGTTTTGGCGCCACGCCACCCGGAACGCTTCTCCGAGGTGGAAAAACTGTTGAGGGAATCTTCCTTTAGTTTCGAGCGTAAGACGACGTTGCAACCGGATCAATATTTTCAAAAAGATGTCTTGCTGCTCGACACCGTCGGGGAATTGACGGAATTCTTCAACGCGGCTGATCTGGCTTTTGTTGGCGGAAGTCTGGTTGATGCCGGCGGGCACAATATTCTCGAGCCAGCACGTTGCCGAAAACCGGTTCTTTTTGGGCCTTATATGGAGAACTTCAGGACGATTGCCGAAGGCATGAAGCGCAACGGTGGCGGCATCGAGGTGCACGGGGCGGAAGACTTGGCGCACGTCTTAACGAAACTATTAGCCGACCCCGAGGCGTGCCATAGGATAGGGCAAAGCGCCGCGGAGTTTGCCGCAGCTCATCAGGACGCACTGACGAAGAATCTGTCTCTCGCCACACGCTATTTGTAACTTGTTTTTTTATGGGCCATTTAGGACAGCGCATGAAGCAATGAATCTCTCGATTCGGGATGTCTGGGGACGCAAAGGCGTTGTCGGCAAATGTGTATGGCTGCTGTTTCTGCCGCTATCGTTCTTGTACATGATCGGCGCTCAGTTCCGTAATGGCTTGTTTACGTTCGGGTGTGCCAAGTCCGTGCGATTGCCGAAACCAGTACTGAGCGTCGGCAATCTCACTGTCGGTGGCACGGGTAAGACACCGAGTTGCTTGTGGCTCGCCGATGCACTGAAAAATAGGGGAATCCGCAGCGGAATATTGAGCCGCGGCTATGGCCGGCGCAACGCCGGCGCAATGGTGATCGAGCCGAGTCAAGAGACTCTCATGACTGGAAGCGCCGCAACATCCGGTGATGAACCGCTCATGATGGCGGCATTGTACGGGCAGACCGTCGCGGTCGCCAAAGATCGTTCCAAGGCTGCGTTAGAGCTGCTGAAGAAAAAAGAAGTCGATATCTTTATTCTCGACGACGGCTTCCAACATCGGCGCGTCAAACGGGATATCGACCTCCTGTTATTGGGGGCGGATAGCTCCGGCTGGATGCTGCCGGCCGGTCCATTTCGTGAGCCGCGACAAAATTATCGACGCGCCGACTTCCTCATGATCACCGGGGCCAATGATAAGTGGAGTTCAGTCATTCGAGGTAACGGCGGTGAGAAAGTCTTCGCCGCCTCGTTATCTCCGGTTTCATTGCTAAGCTTCGGCGCGAACGGGTCCAAGGAATTTCCGCTCACGCTTCTCTACCGGAGCAAAATCGTTACGGTCACCGGTGTCGCCGACCCGAGACCATTTTATCGGTTGGTTTACGATTGGGAAGGCGAGATCGTCGAGACTTTGGAGTTTCCCGATCATCATAGCTACACGGCGCGGGACTGGCAGGAGATCAACCGGGCCGCGCGACGGGTCGATTTGATCATCACGACCGAGAAGGATATTGTGAAGCTGGTACAGTTTCCATTTGCAAAAGACAAATTGCTGGCATTGCGGGTCGCCATGTCGGTGGAAAACGGCGATGCTCTGATCGACGCGATCATCGAGAAACTCGATCGCGCTCGAGATAGCGTCGTCTCGTGAAGCAGATGGTCCACAAAGCTCCGGGTTTTGGTGGTATCTTCGGGTTCAGGAAGATGTTCGAGGCGTGGCGCGACGCAGCGGCACCGAGCGCTGTTGCCTGCAGGAGCAAATGCTGGTGAAATCAGTTGTCACAGGTGTCGCCGGGTTCATTGGCTCCCATTTAGCGGAACGACTGCTCTGTGCGGGGCACGAAGTCATCGGAATTGACAATTTTCTCGATAATTATCCCCGCCGTTTCAAAGACCATAATCTTCTAGGCTTGCTGCAGGATACACGATTCAGCTTTATCGAGAGCGATCTCTTGCGCAGTGATTTGATCGAGCTTCTGCGCGGCGCCACATACGTTTTTCATCTTGCCGGCCAACCGGGTGTCCGAGCCAGCTGGGGCAACGAGTTTACCCGCTATACGGATAACAACATTGTCGCGACGCAGTTGTTGCTCGAAGCGGCAAGAGGGCAGGCTATCTCCAAGTTTATTTATGCATCAACTTCATCGGTGTACGGTGACACCGACGATTTACCCATGCGCGAGGATGGTCTCACGCGGCCGGTTTCGCCCTATGGCGCTACTAAACTTGCTGCGGAGCACTTGTGTTATCTTTACTATAAAGCTTTTTCGGTGCCGTCGGTTTCGCTCCGGTTCTTTACCGTCTATGGTCCGCGCCAGCGGTCGGATATGTTCTTTCATCTCTTCTTGCGGGCTTTGTTGCGTGGCGAGGAGGTGCCGCTCTTCGATGACGGGGAGCAGACCCGGGACTTCACATTCTGCCAGGATATCGTCGACGGCATAATCGCGGCAGCAATCTATCCCGGTAGGGGAGAAGTCTTTAACCTGGGCGGCGGTTCGGAAATCAGTTTGCTCAAAGCGATTCAGTTGGCCGAAAGGATCACCGGCCGCAAGGCACAGTTGAAACGTTTCGATCGCCAAAAGGGGGATGTGCGCCGCACGCGAGCGCGCCTGGACCAGGCGCGCGACAAGCTCGGTTATGCTCCAAAAATCGGCTTGGAGCAGGGACTTACCGAAGAGTGGAATTGGATTCGGGCTACAGAACGGTGAAGCTTTGGAGGGCTCAAACAAGTTCTCTGTCGTGGCTAAACCGTATGGAGGTCTTCCATGGACGAATACGCTGAAGAAGATGTTGGCAATATTGTGTCGCTCGAGCACATCAATGTGCAGGTTCCCGATCAATCGTTGGCGACGCTTTTTTACGTCGTGGGAATGGGATTTACACGCGATCCGTACCTGAACGTCGGAATTAACAATATGTGGGTCAATGTCGGCGAACAGCAGTTCCACTTACCGACTAGAACCCCGCAAGTTATTACTGGCCATGCCGGGATGGTACTGCCCGACCTGGACGTACTCGAAGCGCGCCTAACTGGCGTTGCTGAGACGCTCAAGGCCACACTGTTTTCATTCGCGCGAAACTCCGACTCTCTTCTCGTTACCTCTCCGTGGGGCAATCGATACCGTTGCTATGAATCAAAACTCGAGTTCGGCGATATGAGGCTCGGAATTCCGTACGTCGAATTTCTTGTGCCCACCGGCACCGCGGCCGGTATCTTGAGATTTTATCAGAGCGCGTTGGGCGCTCCGGTGAGGAGCGCAGAGGACCAGGAAGGCGCGTTTGGGCTGGTCCAGATCGGCCGTCACCAATCGCTCCGATTCCGCGAGACGAACCAGCCGATTGCTCGATACGACGGACACCATGTTGCTATTTACATCGCAAATTTTTCAACTCCTTATGCCTACCTGAAGAGTCGCGGCCTGATTTCGGAAGACGTGCGCAATCATCAATTTCGTTTCAAAGACATCGTGGATCCGCAGGATCAAAATCACAAGTTCACCCTCGAGCATGAGGTACGAAGTCTCAAACATCCGATGTACCACCGCCCATTTGTCAATCGCGATCCGCTGCAGACGCAAAGAGACTATCGGCGCGGTTGGGATGCGTTTACGCCTTTCCAGAATTGATCCGAAGATACGGCGGATTTATTTGTAGCCCATACCCTAGGAGAAATCTCATGACCATCAGCAAAGACTTATTGGATATTCTCGCCTGCCCGAAGTGCAAAGGAGATATTCATCTGAATGAAACCGGCGACGGGCTGATCTGCGGCGCCTGTCGGCTCATGTATCCGATCAAGGACGATATTCCGATCATGCTCATCGATGAGGCGATTCGTTTGTAGCTCATGGCCCTTCCGAGTTGGGAAAATGTGTTGCTAATGCAGACGAGCTTTCTGGGCGATACCGTTCTGACGTTGCCTTTGATCGACGAAATCAAAAGACAATTTCCAGTCAAGAAGTTGACTCTGCTGTGCCAGCCCGCGAGCCGGGAACTTTTCCAAGACCATCTGGGGATCGACGAAATCATTGTCGACGATAAAAAAAAAGCCGATCGCGGTTTTGCCGGATTGCGCAGCAAAGCCAAAGCTCTGCAATCTCATGGTTTCACTCTTGCGCTCACGCCGCACAAATCTCTGCGCAGCGCTCTCATGTTGTATTGGGCGGGGATTCCATGCCGTGTCGGCTTTCGACAAAGCAAAGGCTGTTTTTTTTTTCATAGGCGTGTCGATCGCGACTCAACGCGCCATGATGTGGAGCGCAACCTGTCAATTTTGACAGCATTTGGTGTACGGGTGGAGGATTGCAGACGGGAGATCGACCTACCGGTGAGCGCAAAAACTCAAGAAGCCGTGAATCGAAAGCTCAGCAGCCTGGGCGTGAAGGAACAGGACTTGGCCATAGGTGTATGTCCCGGTTCGGTGTGGGCGACCAAGCGCTGGTCGATTGCCGGATTTGCTGAATTGATCCGGATGATCAAGCAACGCATGGCAAGCTCAATTTTGCTTTTTGGCGGCCCCGAGGATGCCCTAGTCGTCGAACAAGTACATAGCCGATCGGGTGGAGCGGCGATCAACTTAGTCGATCACATTGACTTAGGAGAGCTACCCGCGGCCATCAGCCGGTGCGCTCTATTCATCACAAACGACAGCGGACCGATGCACGTCGCGGTGGCGCGAAGAGTTCCCACCGTAGCGATATTTTGCGCGACGACGCCGGAGCTCGGTTTTTTTCCCTACACGGACAAAGCGATCGTTGTGGGCAAGAACCTCTCATGCCGGCCTTGCGGGACGCACGGTGGCCGGCGTTGCCCCCTTGGTCACGCTCATTGCATCGAACAGATTCAAGCGACAACGGTCCTTGAAGCCGTGGAGAAGCTGCTGGGCAATGGCAAAACCATGAATCATCGCCCCGAGACGTTTCAGCCGGAGTTTCTCACGGTTTGAAAACTCGAGTTCTTCAGACGAAAAGGATAGCGCAAACCGGCTACTCGCTCGAAGTACCGGGTGACACGGGAGCGAAACTGGTTTGGGGCGTCTCTCCCGAAGGCTTTGAGCGGCTCGTCGATGGCCATGGCAATCGGCTGCTCATTCGTCAAGATCAGCTCGACTATATCGATTTTTCCCTTTTTCAAAGTAGTCCGGCCAAAACCGCTGGCGAGTCTCCCTACCACGGTCGCGGCGCGATTTGGCTATCCAAGCTTGCGAATGGCGAAACGGCTATCATCCGGCCTTACCTGCATGGTGGTGCATTACGTCGCCTCACAGGCGACCGGTTTTTTACCTGGCCGCCGCGGCCGTTTCGTGAATTGGCCATTACTGAAGAGCTGCGCCGGCGCGGCTTACGAACCCTTGAGGTTTATGCCGCATGCGTGAGCCGACCCTTTGGCCCATTTTATCGCGGTTGGTTGATTACCCGGCAATTGCTTGACGCAGAAGACCTCTGGTCGGCTCTAAAAACCGGCCTTGCAGAACGCCTGGGCTTCGATCGTGTCTTGCGAATTGTTGCCGAAAGCATCGCCGCGCTCCACCGACAGGGCGTTTACCACGCGGATCTAAATCTAAAGAATATTCTTATTCGCGTCGAAGGGACTGATGTTGCGGCGTACGTTATCGATTTCGATAAGTCTAAAGTTTTTTTGGCTAAATTGCCTGCGCCACTCGCCCGCAAAAACGTTGATCGCCTCGAGCGCTCCGTCCGCAAGCTTGATCCGGAGCGCAAATTTCTCCCGGCTGAGGCATGGGACCGATTCGTAAGCTATTATCATGCAGCTTTCGGTTCGTAGCTCAGATCCAAAAAGAATTTTACTGATCCTGCATGGCTCGATTGGAGATGTTACCCGGGCGCTGCCGTTGGCTACAGTGCTCCGAAAAGGATTCCCTCGATCGTATATCGCCTGGTCAGTGGAGCCAGCTTCGCGGCCTTTGCTCGAGCACAACTCGGCAATCGATGAGCTCATCGTGTTTGATCGCGCGCGTAGCTGGAGAGCTCTGGGTCCGTTTCTAAGACAAATCCGTGAAAGACATTTCGATCTGGTGTTCGATTTGCAGCGCATTCTCAAGAGCGGCTTGATTAGTTGGGCGTCTGGCGCGCCACGACGACTCGGCTTTAACCGTTTGGACGCCAAGGAGTTCAACTGGGTTTTTAATAATTTGCACATCGAGCCGTTCGGCGAGAGCATTTCAAAAATGGAGCATTACTTTCAGTTTACCGATGCTCTCGGGCTGCCGCGCGAGACTCCGCAGTGGGATTTCTTCCTGCAAGCCGCGGAGCGAGCATCGATCGAAACTCACCTTTCCGGTATGAAGCGGTCATTCGCGGTCCTCCTTGTCGGCACACGCTGGGAGAGCAAACGGTGGTTTCCAACGCAAATCGCCCGTTGCGCGGATTTGTTACACGAAGAGTATCATCTCGGTGTCGTTTTGCTCGGGGGAAAGCCTGACGAGAGACTTGCGGACGAGGTCGTCAGGGGAAGCAAGACAACGGTAACCAATCTTGTTGGCCGAACGAGCCTTCGCGAAGCGATCGGCATCATTGAACTTGCGAAACTCGCCATCGGTCCAGACACTGGGCTAATGCATATTGCGGCCGCGGTGAGAACCCCGGTAATTTCTCTTTGGGGAGCAACCCGGCCACAGCGAACCGGGCCATACGGCTATGGCGATCTGGTGATTCAAGGTCGCGCGCCCTGTGTTCCGTGCAACCGTAGACGGTGCAATATCGGCAGGCTCTGTATGCAATCGATCACCACGGCTGAAATCGGCGACAGAATTGCCGTCGCTCTCCGCCGTGACGATGCGAAGGTCGTCAGCAATGTTGAGGTCCTCTGATTATCAGCTACGCCGGGCCGGTCCGTGGGACCTGTTGGTTTTGCCCGACCGGTGGAGCGAACAGCTCCAGGAATCTGTCATGAACCGCATCCGCGAAAGAGAGGCTTCGAAACATCCGCAGACGATCCCCTTTGATGTCTCTGGACCGCATGCACAGAAGCGCTATTTTATCAAACTGTTTCATTGCAATGGGATCGGCGATGCGTTGAAAAACTTATTCAGGGCATCCAAACCCAAGCGTTTTTGGGGGCAAGGACTTGCCCTTTCGGCAGCAGGTTTCCGTGTTCCGACCGTCGTCGCGCTTGGTGAATTGCGTCAGTTTAGAGTTTTTCGAGTGGGATTTGTTCTGACCTCGGGGATTCACGGGCAACCGCTGCCGGATTTTTTGCAAAATTTAGCGGCTGCGCCGCAAGGCCGCCGCGATCTAAGACTGAAGCGCGACGGACTGGCCCGGTTAGCGGAGTTGGTGCGGCAGTTTCATAGGCTTGGCTTTGTTCATGGTGATTTGATCGCTAACAATTTGCTGGTCGCGGTTGCTGAGGCAGAGCCGCAGTTTTATTTTATGGACAATGACCGCACGAGCCGTTTTCCGCGTTGGTGGCCCGCACATGGATGGAAACGCAATCTAGTGCAACTCAATCGCATGCCGCTGGCTGGTGTTACCTTGCAGGATCGCATGAGTTTTTTCTGCCGATACTTGGGTCGACGCCGGCTCTCGGAACGGGATCGGCGGCTGGTGCGCTGGCTGGAACAACAGACACGCAAGCGCCGCTACGAGTGCGACGGAGTCGGGCCCAAAGGAAATTTCCGCCGGCTCATGCATTTTTCCGAAGCCGTTAGCAGCATCGATCGTTAAGGCCGCGGTATTGATTATGTTCCGTCACAGCTGCGCTACAACTGGCAAATCCTGTCATAGCTGTTTGATCCGGGCTCGCTCGTATCCGACAATGTTGTTGTGAAACCCCGTAACTGAACTCGAATGAAAATCGCGCTGGTTCATAAGCGGCTCGATCTAAAGGGAGGCACCGAAAGGGATCTTTTCGAGACCGCCGTCGGCCTCAGTGCGGCAGGGCATCAGGTGCACTTGTTCTGTAGCCAGTACGGCGTGCCGGCGCCCCCCGGTATTATCGCGCATCGCATCCTCGCGGCCCCGCTCGGCCGGACGGTCCGGCTATGGAGTTTTGCGTTGGGCGCTCAAAAGGCGACGCGGGAAACAGCTTGTGATTTTGTCATAAATTTTGGCCGATTGATCGATGCGGATTTGTTACGGTGCGGCGGCGGCACTCATCGCGGTTTTTTAACGCGGATGGCAGCGCACGGCGGCATGGGGCGCCGTTCATGGCAGTCGATCAGCACGTATCATCAGAGCTTGCTGGCTCTCGAAAAAAGACAATTCAGCTCTCCGCAATTGAAAAAGATTATCGCTGTTTCGAACAGCGTCAAAAACGATATTTTGGCGAATTACCCCGTCGCCGAGAAAAACATCACCGTATTGTATAATGGCGTGGACTCTCATCGGTTTCATCCGAGCGACGGCCCTGAGCATCGATGCGCAGTTCGGCGCGAATGGAATATTCCTCTCGATGCACCTGTTGTGCTGTTCGTCGGCAATGGATTTCGCCGGAAAGGATTGGACAAATTGATGTCCGCCTGGACTTTGCCCCGGCTCGCCGGGACTTATCTGCTGGTTGTCGGCGGCGATGCCAGGATCGATCGTTACCGCTCGTGGGCGAATTCGGTCGCTCCCGGAAAAGTTCGTTTTGTCGAGCACCAAGCAAATATTGAAAGTTACTACGGGGCGGCAGATTTGCTGGCGTTGCCTTCGCTTCAGGAGGCATTCGGCAATGTGGTTTTAGAAGCGCTTGCGGCGGGCTTACCCGTCGTTGTTAGCCGTAATGTGGGTGCCGCCGAGCTTCTCGAGGGTGAGTTGCTCGAAGGAATAATCGAGCAACCCGAAAATTCTCGTGAGATTGCCGACAAGCTGGTGCTGGTACTGGACAAGTCGAGGGATCGAGCGTTACGGCATCGGGCGCGCCAAATTGGCGAAACCTACTCGTGGGAAAATCATTTCCGCGAATTTGACGCAATCCTCCTCGATCTCTGCAGAGGAAGATTAGCCGCTCGTGTTTGCTGAATTCACTCGCGAGATCAGAGGCAATACATCAGTCTGGATCGAGCGCAAACTTGTCGGTTCGACTCTCGTGGATCGGCTCGCCGATCCAGACCGACTACTTTCCGACCGCGCGTGCGAGATCATAAAGGACCAGAAGAAAATAACTGTAGGACGCGTTAGCCTCGGAGGGGTTTTCGTTCCGTGTACAATCTATGTGAAGCGTTACAATGTCTTTTCTCTGCGCCACCGGCTTGTCTCGCCGTTCATCATGTCAGGCGCCCTACGCGCACTCCACGGCGCCACGGTTTTGCGCCGCTGCAATATTCCGAGCGCTGTACCGCTTGCGGCTGTTGAGCGGCGTTATTGGGGGGTGTTGGCAAAAAGCTTTTTTATTTCCGAAGAAATCACCGGCGGGAAGACCGTCGACGCTTATTGGCGCGATGACCTTCAATTCCTGCCCGGAGCCGCAGGAGTAAGACAGCGACGGGATTTCTTGGTCCGCTTGGGACAGTTGTTCCAAATGCTTCACGGGCACGAGATTTATCATAATGACCTGAAGGACGCGAATATTTTAGCCGCCCCAAGACAGCAGGCGACGGCGTTTTTTCTTCTCGATTTGGAAGGCGTCAGGCAATATGTTCGATTGAGCAAAAAGCGCCGGCTGAAAAATCTCGTTCAGCTGCATCGAACTCTCGGCCGCTACTTGAGGGGACCGGATAAACTGGTGGTGCTGAAACATTACCTCGGAAACAGCTTTGCCGAGCGAAGTATCAGGCGCCAGTGGATCAAAAACATCCTCCGCCAATCGGATCGTTTGAATCGCGCCAAAGCCGCTTCCGCACAAATAGCGGTAAACGATTTTACGGTATTGTAATCCCAAACAGCCATGTGTCGTTGAAGACCGGGCAAATCGTCCCTGCGTAGATTTGGATAGAGCGTTGTGATGGATATCAGCGAGCGCCGCACCTCCGTAGCGAAGACGTTATCGCTGCCGTTATTGAGCGTCATTATTCCGACGCGAAATCGCGTCAAAAGCCTGAAGCTCTTGCTCGAGAGCCTCGCCGTGCCGGCTCGGATCGGTATTCCAGAAACTGAAATCATCGTGGTGGATAATGGCTCGACAGACGAAACTCACCGATGGCTCGATGCGCAACGTGAGCAGAACCAGAGCGGCGGGCTGATCATTTTGGATGAGCCGCGTCCCGGAAAGTCAAACGCGCTTAATCGAGCTCTATCGGTTGCCCGAGGCGAGATCTTCATGGTTCTCGACGACGATGTCGTGATTCAATCGAACTGTTTGGCTAAGCATGCTGAAGCGCATACGGCAACTCAATTCGCCGCGATCCAAGGTCGGATTCTCGCGGGCAAGGATTCCCTCGGAAATCCAGCGGACGCGAACCGGCTGCGAGAATACAATATCCCGCTGATCGACTATGGCGAAGAAATTGTTGCGATCCGCGGGTTGACCGGCACCAACATGTCATTCAAACGAGTGGTGTTTGAGAAAGTCGGGTTTTTCGATCCTCGTCTCGGTCCGGGTGCGGCGGGTTTCAGCGAGGATACGGAGTATTCGATCCGCATTCGTAAGGCGGGGTTCAAAATTGGCTATACGCCCCACGCGATTGTTTATCATGAGCTCAATCCGTCGCGTTATGGCCGTGTTTACAATCGCGCCGTCGAGTATCGGAAAGGCGTCAGCCGAAGCGTTTACCGTCGCGACTCGGTCTTGACGAAAGTCTTACCCAACTTATTCGCAAACTGCATCCGCTACGGAATCTATCGGCTGCTCGGACGGCATGACAAAGTCTATAAGACCGAAGGGCGAATTCTAAAATGTTGGGGCTACGTGGCCGGTAAACTCGGCCGCGGCGCTAGGCGGGTGGTATAAGCTGAGACGACGTGATGAGCCGATTGCCTGCCGTCTCAGTGATTGTGGCCACTTACAATCGCGCAGAATTGCTGTGCGAGACGATCGACAGCATATTGCAACAACGCTTTCAGGACTATGAGTTGATCGTCGTTGACGATGGATCGATGGATAACACGCGAGCAGTGGTCGAAGGTTTTGGTTCACGCATACGGTATTATTATCAGGAAAACAGCGGTCCGTCTGCAGCACGCAATGCAGGAGTGCGTCACGCCCTGGGACGATGGATTTCGATACAAGACTCCGACGATTTGTGTGCGCCGAACCACCTCGAATGTCTTTACGGATACACCAAAGATCACCCGCATCACGGTATGGTTTTCGCGAACGGCAGCTATCTCGGCGGCTCGGAGCACGCCCGAGAAACGATTATTCCAACGGCAAAATCGCGCCGGTTGGCGGCTCACGGAGTGCAGCTAGCGGACCTGTTCGATAAGAGCATCGTGCGTTTGCAAGGCGCACTCATCTCGAAGGCTGCCTATGAAGCGGTCGGCGGACATGATGAAACGTTGCGCATCTGCATGGATCTCGATTTGGCTTTCCGACTGTTCATGAATTCTCCGGTGTCCTATCTGGACGAGGTGGTCTTCTTCTACCGTAAGCACGAGGGCAACAGCAGCCGTAACGAAGAGCTTCGGCTCACAGAAAACATCCGAGTGATCGAGAAACTGGTCGCTCAATATAGAACTGCGGGAGAATTACTCGGCGAAAGCCGCGTGGCGGCCAGATTGGCTTACCGATACTATCGCTTGGCGAAGGGTCGGCGAAAACATGGACAGCGCAACGAAGCGCGCAGCGCAATAAGGCAAGCAACTCGGTTGCGACCGTTGTCGCTGAAGTACCGACTCTATCGTCTTCACTGGGCATTGTTTTAGCGCGTTCGAATGGCGTCGGCCGAGCTCCGATCCTCACCGCCTCTCGCGCTCGGCGTGTAAAGATGCGCATGCACGAACTATCAAGCCGCGAGGAAACTCCTGCCGCCGTTTCTGCGATTGTCGTTTGTTTCAATGAGGAGGACCGGATTGAAGCCTGTCTTCAGAGTCTGGCTTGGTGCGCTGAGATCATTGTGGTGGATTCCTATAGCACTGATCGGACGCCGGAAATTTGCCAGCTCTATACCGACCGATTCATCCAGCGCGAGTGGGCGGGTTACCGCGATCAAAAGGCCTTTGCCCATTCGCAAGCGACGAAGGAATGGGTGTTACTCGTGGATTCGGACGAACGGGTTACCCCGGAATTACGCGATGAGATCGTTGAGGCGTTGACACGCGATGGTGGCTTGTATTGCGGCTACGCGGTGCCGCGCCTGGTTCGTTATTTGGAGCGCTGGTGGTGGCGCGGAGGCTGGTACCCTGATTACGACGTCCGTCTGTTTAGGCGTGATCGAGCGACGTGGGGCGGTTCGGAGCCACATGAGAAAATCCTCGTCGATGGCCCGGTGCGCAGGCTGCGGCATCCGCTTGAACACTACTCGTACCGCAGCATCGAAGATCATTTGCAGCGCATCAATCGCTTCACTTCGATCTCATCACGGGAGCTGAAAAAAGCGGGCATTCAATGGCGGCTTGGAGATGCGCTTCTGCATCCTGCCGGTCGATTTTTCCGTTCATATTTTTTAAAGCGCGGTTTCATGGAAGGCTTTGCCGGTTTCTACGTTGCCGTCACTGCCGCCGTTTATGTTTTTCTCAAGTATGCTAAGCTCTGGGAGCTTTATTTAGAGGAGAAAAAAAAACTTGATCGGAAGCGGTAGTCGCCGCCTCCTCAACATTCTGCATATCGATCCTGAGAAAAACTGGGGTGGTGGGGAAGCGCAGGTGTTTGGTCTGCTGGACTATTTATCAGCCAGAGGTCATCGAAACGATCTGCTAGCCGATCCGAATGGACTGCTGTACGCCAACTGCCGGACACTCGATATACGGCTCCGGCCTCTTTCAGTCCGTAATGATCTGGATTTGTACGCAGCCGCTGCGTTGCGGCGGCTCATTTCCACCGAGACTTTTGATATCGTCCACTTTCACACCAAGCGTGCTCATGCGCTGTCACTATGGCTCTGGCCGAGGAGAAGCCGGCCAAAGTACATCGCCACTCGAAGAATGGATTACCCGGAACGCCGTGGCTGGTACACTAACCTTCTCTATAACCATAAGCTCGATGGCGTAGTGGCGATCTCACGAGTCATTGCCGAACTGCTCGCTCAGGCCGGTGTCAATCGCGAAAAAATCCGCCACATTCCCAGCGGCATCGATCTCGCTCGGTTTAATTTAGCTGATTCGCACAAACTCACCTTCAGAGAATCACTGGTGATCGGCTCTGTCGCCGTCCTCGAAGCGCGAAAAGGGCACGAATTTTTGCTCGAGGCGGCGGCCTTGTTAAAGGCTGATGGCGCCCATCTGATCTACCAAATCGCCGGCGCTGGTCCTTTGCGCCAGCAACTCGAGCTGCAAGCGGCTCATCTCGGATTGCAAGAGGAAGTGCAGTTCCTCGGCTTTGTCGATAACATTGCGCGGTTTCTCGCCGACATCGATATATTCGTCATGCCGTCCTTATATGAAGGTCTCGGAGTCGCGGTTCTCGAAGCAATGGCGGCGGGTAAACCGGTTATTGCCAGCCGTGTAGGCGGTCTCACCGAGTCGGTCGCCGATGGTGTCACGGGAATTTTAGTGCCACCGGCGAACGCGATAGCGCTGGCCCAGGCTATCGCCAAACTGGTGCATGCTCGTTCACTGGCCCGGGAGATGGGCCATCAAGGGCGAGAGCGGATAGAGCGATACTTTACGCTGGAACAGATGGCGGCGGCGAATGAAAGTTACTATTACGAACTACTTGACGCAGCGCCTGAGCGCATCTTAACCCCCGCTCGATGAACAGACGACTCGAACTTCTTGACAAGTTTTCAAGCCTTCATTTGCTCGTCATTGGAGACCTCATGCTTGATCGTTTCATTTGGGGTGAGGTCGAGCGCTTATCTCCTGAAGCCCCCGTTCCCGTACTCAGGGTCGTATCGGAGGACGCAAGCCTTGGCGGCGCGGCAAATGTGGTGCAGAATATCCGTGCGCTTGGAGGACGGGTGACCGCCTGTGGGATTGTCGGTCGGGATGATGCGGGCAGACGCGTGCTGCAGGCGCTCCGCAACGCGGGAGCGTCGGTCTCAGGCGTGATTTCCGACGCAGACTTTCAGACGATTCAAAAAAGCCGGATCATCGCAAGTCCGCACCATCAGCAAATCGTTCGCCTCGACCGCGAAAGCCGTCGGCCAATCGATCGCAGAACGCTTGGGAAAATACGCGACTTCGTCGCGTCCAAGGCAGCACGGTACCACGGAATCGTGATTTCTGATTATGGTAAAGGAGTGATTCACGAAGAACTGCTGCAACACGTCGCCGCGGCGGCTTCCAGAGAGAAGGTCGTTACGATCGTCGATCCTAAGAAAGAGAATTATGATTGTTATCGGTTCCCGACTTTGATCACCCCCAACAAGACCGAGGCGAGCGAAGCATCGGGGATCGCGATCCACGACGAAATGTCTCTAGACGCGGCCGGCAAAAAGCTTGTGCGGAAATGGCGCGCCCAAGCGGTGCTGATCACTCGCGGTGCGGAAGGCATGAGCCTGTTTCGCCGCCGCCTCGCACCGAAGCACTTTCCCACGGAGCCAAGAGATGTTTTCGATGTGACCGGAGCCGGCGACACCGTGGTCGCGATGTGCGCTTTGGCTTTGGCGAGTGGTGCAGGCTTTGATGAAGCGGCGGTACTCGCCAACGTCGCGGCCGGGTTTGTCGGCGATGAGATCGGCACCGTGGCGGTTGCGGCGGCTCAGATCAAGAAGGTTATTGAGGATCGCGATAGATGAAGAGCATGACGGGATATGGCGAAGCCTCGCAAAATGTTTCGGGAGCAAAAGTGACGGTGCAAATCCGCAGTCTCAATCACCGCCACCTGGATCTGCAGCTGAGGGTACCTAGAGAGTATCTGTCGTTCGAGGAAATGATCCGAAAAGCAGTTCGAGAAAAAATCGCCCGCGGGCGAATCGATTTGTTTATCAACCGTTACGGCACCAAGCCTCAGGGAAAAAAACTGGAAATCAACGATGGCTTGGTGGGGCAATATATCGCGAGCCTGAAACAGCTCAAAAGAAAATACCGCCTTGCCGGAGAGCTCGGCCTCTCTAGCTTGACCCAGGTTCCGGAGCTGTTTCATATCCGAGAAGTGGAAGCTGATCATGTCGGCGAGCGCGACGCTGTGCTCAAAGCGCTCGGCTCGGCCCTAACAAAACTCGAGAGATCACGCGAGCGCGAAGGTCGTCAGCTCAGAGTCGATATGGAATCACAGATTAATCACGTGAAGCAGGTTGCCCAGGAGCTCGAAAGCTGGGCGGAAGCCGTCGTACGGGCACAAAGGGATTCCACTGCCCAAGCGCAAAACGGCGCGATCCGAGAACGCGACCCGAATGAAACCGCGAGCCCCTTGGGAAAAGGCGATATCAACGAAGAAATTGTCCGGCTGAAAGCGCATGTTGCCGAGTTGGCTAAAGTGACTCGAGAGCATGAGCCGGTGGGCAAAAAAATCGATTTCATGTTGCAGGAAGTGAATCGTGAGCTCAACACGATTAGCTCGAAGGTCCCGAATTTGCCGGTGATTCAGCTTGTTCTTCGAGGCAAGGAACGGGTTGAAAAGATCCGCGAACAAACCCAGAACATCGAATGACCCGTGCGCCCGCTCCTCTGGCTAAGAGGCAGGGAATCATTTTCATTCTATCTGCGCCGTCAGGCGCCGGTAAAACGACCCTGTACAATGGGCTCAAACTCGTCCATCCGGAAATCAAGCTTTCGGTATCCTGCACAACCCGGCCGCGCCGCGCTGGCGAGGTTAACGGCCGCGATTATCGCTTCATCAGAGAAACGGAGTTCGATCAAATGAAGGCAGCGGGCGAGTTTGCCGAATGGGCCAAGGTGCATGGCAACAACTACGGCACGCCGCGCAAGCCATTAGATCACAGCATGCAAACCGGACGCGACATCCTGTTAGACATTGATGTTCAGGGTGCGCGGCAAATCAAGGAAAGCTATCCTCAGGCAGTGTCAATCTTTCTTTTACCGCCTTCGCTGAAGGAATTGAAACGGCGTCTGGCGAGCCGTGGCACTGACCGTAGCGAAATTATCCAGCGCCGAATCGCCAATGCTCGAGGTGAAATCGGCGAGATTTTACACTATGATTATTATGTCGAGAATCGGGATGTTGAGGAGGCGGTTGAAGTTTTAAGCGCCATCGTTGCGGCGGAGCGGGCAAAAATCTCTCGGGTCATCGAATGGCGCCTCGATTCGTTACGCGGCCAGCAAGGTCCAAAAGACCATGGGCAAAGACCTTAAAATAAGCGATCTCATTGAAAAAGTTCACTCCTACTATCCTGCCGCGGACGTGGAGTTGATCCGCAAGGCGTACGATTTTTCCGCCAATGTCCATCAGGGGCAAAAACGGTTATCCGGAGAGCCCTATCTGACTCACCCCCTGGCAGTGGCCAATGTTATTGCCGATTTGAAACTCGACGTGCCGAGTGTCGTCGGGGGGTTGTTGCACGATACCGTCGAGGACACCTTGACGACTATTGATGAGATTAAAAGTTTGTTCGGCCGCGAGATTGCGGCGTTGGTGGATGGGGTCACCAAATTGGGCCGAGCAAACTTCAGCAGCCGCGAGGAAAAGCAGGCGGAGAACTTTCGCAAAATGTTGCTGGCAATGGGCAAGGATGTGCGGGTGATCCTGATCAAGCTCGCTGACCGGGTGCACAATATGCGCACCTTGGATCACATGCCGCCCGACAAGCAAATTTCCATCGCTCAAGAAACCCTCGACATTTACGCGCCGTTTTCGCACCGGCTGGGCATCGCATGGATCAAGAGCGAGCTGGAAGACCTTGCGCTCAAATATCTTCATCCCGAAATCTATTACCAACTCAAGCGCAATGTCGCGAAAAAGAAGAGCGATCGGGAAAAGTACATCGAGGAAGTGATCTCGATCATCACCAAAAAACTCGAAGCCGAGGGTATTGAAGCCGAGGTGACCGGGCGCCCGAAGCACTTCTACAGCATTTACCAGAAGATGGAAAGTCAGAACCTCCTGTATGATCAGATCTATGACTTGGTAGCGTTCCGTATCCTCGTCGATACTCAACGTGAATGCTACGAGGCATTGGGCGTGGTGCACGCCCAATGGCGCCCGGTGCCTGGCCGGTTCAAGGACTACATCGCGCTTCCCAAGCTCAACATGTATCAGTCCCTGCACACCAGTGTGATCGGGCCATATGGCGAGCGTATCGAAATTCAGATTCGCACTCATGAAATGCACCGCGTGGCCGAGGAAGGAATCGCCGCCCACTGGCGCTACAAAGACCGCGAAGATTTTCAGGTTAGCGACATTCAAAGATTCGCCTGGCTCAGACAGCTGCTCGAATGGCAGGAAAACCTCCAGGATCCGCAGGAGTTTCTGCACAGCCTGAAGGAGGATTTGTTCACCACTTCGCTCTACGTGTTCACACCCAAAGGAGATTTGCTGAATTTTCCCAAGGGTTCCACGGTGATCGATTTCGCCTACCGGATTCATACCGAGGTCGGGAATCGTTGTTCCGGTGCGCGCGTGAACGGCCAACTGGTGTCGCTCAAATACATCTTGCGCAGCGGCGACACCGTCGAGATTATCACGACGCAACAACAGTCACCGAGCCGCGAGTGGCTTAAATGGGTCAAAACGCCCCGTGCCAAAGCAAAAATTCGCGCCTGGCTGAAAGCGCAGCAACGCGATCGAAGCGTGCTCCTGGGACGGGAAATTTTCGACGGCGATCTTCATCGCTATCAACTCGACTATTCCGCGTTGCGCGACGAAGGCAAAATCGCCTGGCTCAGCAAGGAGCTGGGCATGAAGGATGAAGAAACTTTGCTCTCGGCGATTGGTTACGGGCGGATTACCACCCGACACGCGCTGGCGAAACTGTTATCACCGGAAAAGCTCGATGCCGGGCCGAAGAAGGCTGATGGCGCGCTCGAGTCGCTATTTCGTCTGGTTTCCAAACAAAAAAGAGGTCTGGGGATTCGGGTGAAGGGGGTGGATGACGTTCTCGTTCGATTCGCGCTTTGCTGCCATCCTTTACCGGGGGAGCAGATCGTCGGATTTATTACACGCGGCCGCGGCGTTACCGTGCATACCGTCAGTTGTCCAACGGTGCTGGAGAGTGATCCACACCGAAAGATCGATGTCAGCTGGGAGGAAACTGATCAAGCGCCGCGCCCGGTGAAGATCGAAGTCACCTGCGTGGATCAGCCCGGTTTGCTGGCCGCGATCAGTTCCGCGATCACCAGCGCGGAAGCAAATATTGCCCGAGCGCAGGTCCGGACGTTTTCCAGCCACAGAGCGATCAACACGTTCGAGGTGATGATCAAAAATTCGGAACACCTCAATCGGGTTCTGCAAAACATTACGAAGGTTAAAGGTGTTTATAAAGCAGTGCGCGCGCGTGGGAGAACCGGTGGCAAGGTCGAACTAGAGCAAGCACCGAAGGAGGAATTGCACTGAAGCTGGCCATGCCGACATCACGCGACTTTGTGGACACGACCGGAGTGAATACAGTCGGTACAGACGAGCGCCCGTTTCACCCGACCTTCGAAACTCGCGCGGACCCGCTGTAAATTCGGTTGCCAGGTGCGCTTGGTCTTATTGTTCGCGTGACTGACGTTGTACCCGACGGATCGGCCTTTGCCACAGATGGAGCATACTCTCGCCATTTTACTTTCTTATCCTTTCAATGATTTGCGTGGTTGAAAATTCCGGCAAATAAGGAACCACCGCTACCCGCCCACCATTTTGCTCGACGACATCCGCTCCGATAATCTTGTCGGCGCTCCAGTCGCCGCCTTTCACCAGCACATTCGGCTTGATCGCAGCGATGATATGATAAGGGTCCGGTTCACTGTAAACGACCACGTAGTCTACCATCTCTAGTGCGGCGATCAACTCAATCCGATCGGCTTCTGGCATGATCGGACGGTCCGGCCCTTTGATCGTTTTGACGGAGACGTCGCTATTAAGCCCGACGATCAATATGTCTCCCAGCGCCTTCGCCTGACGCAGTAGATGAATGTGCCCGCGATGAACGAGATCGAAGCACCCATTGGTAAAGACGACGACTCTGCCGGCTTTCCGAGCCTGAGCCGAGATCGCGCTGAGCTCGTCGACGCTCTTGTACTTGGCGGGCACGGTAATCGTGGGTACCATGGCGCAGTCTGGAATTCAATTAAGTCACGGATCTGTTGGTTCATTTCATAATCTTGACCCTCGTCCAAAACTCCGCTAAGGTCCAAGCAAGATTGCGGAGTCGTCAGGAGGAAAAATGGAATATCAGGATCTGCGCGACTGGATCCAAATTGCCGAAGAAATGGGCGAGCTCAAGACCCTGAAAGGTTGCGATTGGAATCTCGAAATTGGCGCAATTACCGAGATCGTCGCCCACAAAGAAGACGGGCCCGCGGTACTTTTTGATGACATTAAAGGATACCCGAAAGGCTATCGCGTGCTGTCCAACTCGCTATCGTCGCGCAAGCGATTGGCGTTGACCTTGGGCCTGCCTCCAGGCGAAACGAAGATGGATTTCGTGAAGATTTGGAAAGACAACTACAAAAGCATCAAGCCGATGCCCGCCAAATTCGTCAAGAAAAGCGCTCTTTTCGACAATGTCTACAAAGACGGCGATATCGACATGTTCAAATTCCCGACGCCGCTTTGGCACGACAAGGACGGCGGCCGTTATATCGGCACGGGCAGTGTCGACATCACCCGCGATCCCGACGAGGGTTGGGTGAATTACGGGACCTACCGGGTGATGATCCACGATAAAAACAAGATCGGTTTTTATATTTCGCCCGGTAAGCATGGCCGAATCCAACGCGAGAAATATGCCGCCAGCGGACAGCCTTTCAAGATTGCCATGTCATTTGGCCATGATCCTTTGACTTTTCTAGCCGGCAGCATCGAAGTGCCGTACGGCGTGCCGGAATACGAATTCATCGGCGGTCTGCGCGGCGAACCCTTCGAGATGATCGAAGGCGAGTACTCAGGGTTGCCCATACCCGCCAACGCCGAAATTGTTATCGAAGGCGACGTGCATTTCGATAATCCCAAGGTCGAAGGACCCTTTGGTGAATGGACGGGCTATTACGCGAGCGCCGAACGCGCCGAACCTTGGGTCGAAGTGAAACGGCTTTATCACCGGAACGATCCGATCATTCTTGGCTCGCCTCCGGGAAGACCGCCTGCGGAGTTGGGTTGGTATCGCTCGTATTTACGCTCCGCTTTGATTTGGGATGAGATGGAGAAGGCGGGCGTTCCCGATGTCAAAGGCGTCTGGCTTACGGTTTCCGGCGGCAGCCGACTGATGATGGTCGTATCGATTAAACAGCGCTATCCCGGCCATGCCAAGCAAGCCGCGATCGTTGCTTCGCAATGTCACGCCGGCGCTTATCTTGGCCGCTTTGTGGTTGTGGTCGATGATGATATCGATCCATCGAACACCGATGACGTGATCTGGGCGATGTCGAGCCGCTGCGAGCCGGAGCAGGATATTGACATTCTGCGGCGCTGCTGGAGCGGACCGCTGGATCCGGTCATTCATCCGACGAAAAAGGGTTTCAACTCGCGCGCGATCATCGATGCGACTCGGCCGTACGAATGGATGAAGGATTTTCCGCCGGTCGCGGAGTCGAGCAAAGAAGTGCTCGATGCGACCGCGAAAAAATGGGGCGCGGAGTTATTCGGCAGCAACGGAAAAAAGTAAAACAAACAAACTGACTGTTACAAAAGGCAAGTCGATCGCCCCTGGTCGGCTTGCCTTTTTTTATGACTTCGAGCTTCAACTATCAGACGTCGGCTACGGATTTTGAGTGCTGTTCGGAAAGTCGTTGGCAATTCGTTGGTGAGATGCTTGATGTTCGGATGCGTACGATAATAGCGTGCGCCCTTACATGAGAATGTTTACCTTGACCTCACAATGGCCACTCAGTATTGTCGCCCTCTAGTGTTGTGGACAAAATTCCAGCAGCGTTCTCAGAGGGGCGTATAGCGCACGCTCTTCAAAACTCGCTCGGAATGATGCTTGAAAATATGAAATGAACTTTGGGGACTCGACATTAGAGAATCACGGTGAAAATCCAGATTTTGTCCGATGATCTTGCCAGCCGAATTGCGGCTGGGGAAGTCGTTGAGCGCCCGGCTTCGGCGGTGAAGGAACTAATCGAGAATTCGCTGGATGCGGGCGCCAGCGAAATTTTCGTAGGGGTGGAAAAAAGCGG
>Ga0065715_10000196_pt1 | contig 27388 bp, 19 predicted proteins | sample MisBulReplicate1_FD_59102 | JGI IMG/M metagenome (GOLD analysis project Ga0065715, IMG submission 59102) | Miscanthus rhizosphere microbial communities from Kellogg Biological Station, MSU, sample Bulk Soil Replicate 1 : eDNA_1 v2 (version 2) | ecosystem: Host-associated > Plants > Roots >...
CGTCCGGACGCAGCTCCGGGTGCTGGAGTCGAAGGGCTTCGTCCGGCACGAAGAAGAGGGCCTGCGCTACGTCTACATCCCGACCGTGCCGCGCCATGCGGCGCGGCGGTCGGCCCTGAAACACCTGGTCGAGACGTTCTTCGACGGATCGAACGCGAAGGTCGTNGCCGCCCTGCTCGGCGGCGATTGCGGCCGTGTCACCGACGACGATCTGGACCGGATCGCCGCGCTTGTGAGCGGCGCGAGGAGCGAACGGCGATGACCCCGCTTCTGGAAGCCACGCTGCGCGTGTCGGTGATCCTCGGCGCGGCTCTCGTGATCGTCGGGCTGATTCCACGGCGTTCGGCGGCGGCGCGGCATGCGCTGGTCGCGGGTTCGATCCTGTGCAGCGTCGTGGCCGTTGCGGCCAGCAGGATTCTGCCGGAGTGGCACGTGCCGCTCGTCTCATGGACTCCGTCACGCGTGGTGGGCTCGTCGCGAGCGAGCCACGTGGCCTCTGGGCTCGCCGCGATGGTCGTGCCCACGGGCGTCGATCACGCCTGGCCGTTGGGGACCCTCGTGGTGGCGGTGTGGGCTGTTGGCGTCCTGGTGAGCGTGGCCGCCCTGATCGCCGCGCTCATGCGACTTCGGCATGTCTCGACGCGCGCAGAGACGGTGACTGCCGGGCCGTGGCGGAAGACCGCCGATGCGCTTGCCCGCGAGCTGGGCATCCGGCGCCGCGTCGTGCTGCTCCAGACGGAGCTGCCGGGCTTCCTGGCGACATGGGGTCTGCGGCGTCCACAGATCGGCCTGCCGCGCGGCGCTGCGGAATGGCCCGAGGCACGGATCCGTGCCGTGTTGCACCACGAGTTGGCGCACGTCTGCCGGCGCGACTGGATCGTGCAACTCGCCGCGCAGTTCGTCTGTGCCGTGCAGTGGTTCAACCCGCTGTGCTGGCTCGCCGGCCGGCGACTTCGTCAGTTGAGCGAAATGGCGTGTGACGACGCTGCGCTGAGGTGCGGGATGGCGGCCGATGAGTACGCCACGCACCTTCTGGAGATCGCGCGATCCTGCAGGCTCTTGTCGGCGCCCCTGACCGTCGTGCCGATGGCCCGCTGTTCAACCTTCGAGTGGAGGATTGTCGCCATGCTGAATCGTTCCGCCGATCGCCGGCCAGTCACCCGCAGCGATCTGGCAAGCCTGACCGTCCTGCTGCTCGTCCTGGCCGCGCCGGCCTCCATGCTGCATGCGCGGCAGGCGGGTCCGCTGCCGTTCACGGGGTCGATCTACGACGCGTCGGGCGCGCTGCTACCCCAGGTGTCGGTATCGCTCACCGATGACAAGCAGCACGAGCGAAAAACAACGACCGACGCCTCCGGCCGCTTCTCGATTCAGTCCGTGCCGGCGGGGAAATACTCACTTCGCGTGATGCTGGCCGGTTTTGCGCCGCTTTCGCAGGACGTCGAGCTCGCAGGCGCCAGCGATTGGGCTCGCGTTGTGACGCTGCAGGTCGGCGAAGTGCAGGAACACATCAAGGTGGAGACCGCCAAAGTCGGCGCAAAGCCGTTGGCCGAACCTGCGGGTCCACCGTTGAAAGTCGGCGGCAACATCAGGCCGCCCCGGAAGATCAGCAGCCCGAACCCTGTCTACCCGCAGTCGATGAAGGACGCGGGCATTGAAGGCGCCGTGCCGCTCGAGGCCGTGATTGCCGGCGACGGATCGGTCCAGAGCGTGCGCGTGTTGACCGCTGAAGTGCATCCCGACCTGGCCATCGCGGCCGTCGATGCGGTTCGGCAGTGGAAGTTCGAGCCGACGCTGCTGAACGGCAAGCCCGTTCCCATCAAGATGAAGGTGACCATCGACTTCCGGCTGAAGGACTGATTCCTACTTCTTGCCCTTTAATCGGGAGAGAAACTCGGCAGGCGTTTCGACGCGGATGCCGTGCCGGAGCGCGGTCAGGAAGTGCCGGCGGTTGTCCGTGACGACGACCGGGGCACCGACGGCGCGCGCGATCTCGGCGATGTGCGCGTCGTAGATGCGGCCGCCGGCGACGTGGTCGCGCTCCGCGGCGCGCAGCATGGGCAGCCGATCGGCCGCCGGCAGGTCGTGCACGGCCATCCGTCCAAACACTTCTTCCTGCAGCAACGCCAGGGCATCGGCAGGTGAGACGCGGTACTCCGCCGGCATGCGCGTCGCGATCGAGAAGAACTCGAGGCAGCAGTGCCACGCCGTCGCCGGTCCGGTGACGCGCTTCTCGACGATCGCGTGGAAGAGCGACTGGGCGGGCGCGCTCTGCGGACCGAGATCGATGAGGCCCGCGAGCAGCACGCTGGTGTCCAGGAAGACGCTCACGGCCGGCGGTTCCGCTCGTCCTCGATCACGGCCTCGACGTCAATCGCGGTGCGGCTGTCGGGGGGCGCGGTAGGGCGCGCGACGAGGCGCTGCCCGACACGCACGAGACGGGGGCCGGGCGCCACGCGCTCGAGACGGATGCCCAGTTCGTCCTCCCGAATCTCGAGCTCCGAGCCGGCAACGAGCCTGGCTCGATCCCGTATTGTCGCCGGAATCACCACCCGGCCTGCCTTGTCGATGGTAGTTCTCATACCATCATAATACCATTTCTATGGAGTGGGGACTGTCCCCAAAACCCGGGAGTGTGCTGTTGCGGGACACGACGCGCAACTGCGGTTGTCAGACATAATCCCGCGTGCAGCCATGAGTGACCTGCGGATTGGCATCGTCGGGCTTGGGTGGGTGGCCGGTGCGCACATCGAGACGTTCAAGCACGTCAGAGGCGCCCGCGTCACGGCCGTCTGTTCGCGCCGGACGCACGATCCCGCGGCGCTCGAAGCGACGTACGGCGTGCCACTCACGCCCTACACCGACTACGACGCGATGCTCGGTGATCCCGACATCGACGTCATCGACATCTGCACCCCACACTCGCTGCATCCGGCGCAGGCGATCGCGGCCGCGCGGGCCGGCAAGCACTTGATCATCGAGAAGCCCATCGCGCTGACGTGGAAGGACGCGAAGAAGGTCCGTGACGCCATTCGCAAGGCGCGCGTCCAGGCGATGGTCGGCTTCGAAGTCCGATTCAGCGCTCAATTCGTGCTGATCAAGTCCATCGTCGACCAGGGCCTGCTTGGCGACCTGCATTACGGCGAGGTGGACTACTACCACGGCCTCGGCCCGTGGTACGGGCAGTTCGCATGGAACGTGAAGAGAGCGTTCGGGGGATCGAGCCTGCTGACGGCAGGCTGCCACGCGCTCGACTCGCTGCTGATGCTGATGGACGCTCCAGTCGAGGAGGTCACCAGCTACTCGACGCGCTCGCGGAACAAGACGTTCTCGGCGTATGAGTACGACACGACGCAGGTCTCCATCCTCAAGTTCAAGGGCGGCAAAGTAGGGAAGGTCGCCTCGCTGGTCGACTGCCTGCAGCCGTACTACTTCCACACGCACCTGGTTGGCAGCGAGGGGAGCCTCCTCGACACGAAGTTCTACTCACGCAGGCTGAAAGGCCTCGACAAGTCGCGCTGGAGCGCGCTGGCCACGCACCCGATCGATTCGGGCGACGTGAAGGACCACCCCTATCAACCGCAGTTCCAGGCCTTCGTGGATGCCACCAAGGCCGGCCGGAAGATGCCGCTCACGGACTTCGATACCGCGCTCGAGACGCATCGCGTCGTCTACGCCGCGGATCTGTCGGCGGAACGCGGGAGGCCCGTCAGGATGTCCGACCTGCGGTAGACGTGATAAAATCACGTGTTTCGCCAGGGGCGAACGCATCCATCCATGAAAACTGCCGAACGTCACCAGTTGAAGCACAACGAGGTCGCCGACACGCTGCAAGACGTGTTCGGCCGCATCGAATCGAACCGGAAGACCCTCTTCGCGGCAATCGTCGCCATTCTCGTCGTCGGCGGCGCGGCCGCCGCGATGATGTATGTGAGCGGCCAGAAGAACGACAAGGCATCGGCGATGCTCGCGGACGCCGTCGCCGTCACCGAGGCGCAGGTGGTGCCGCCGATTGCCGGGGTTCCCGGTCAGCCGCCGCCGCCCCCGCCGCCTGCGGGCAGCTATCCGAGCGATGCGGCGCGGATGGAAGCGGCGCTCCCGAAGTTCATCGCGGCCGCCGAGGCGTTCCCGTCCACGGAGAGCGGGATCTCGGCTCGCTACCGCGCGGCCGCGCTCCTCGCCACGCTGGGCCGGGCGCCACAGGCGCGCGAGCAGTATCAGAAGGTCGCCGCGGCCGACGGTCGCGGGCTGTACGGCCGGATGTCGCAGCTTGCCCTCGCGCAGCTGGACGTCCAGGACAAAAAATACGACACAGCGATCGCCGCGCTTCGCGAGTTGTCGCTCGACGCGAAGGGCGACCTGCCGATCGACGCCATCCTCGTGCAGCTCGGGCAGGCGTGCGTCGCGGCGGGCAAGCCGACCGAGGCACGCCAGGCCCTCGAGCGCGTCACCACGGAGTTCGCGACGTCCCCGTACGCGGCCGACGCGCGCAAGACGCTGGATTCGATCAAGGGCAGCTAGCAGCGACGCCTGTGGCACAGGTCTTCAGACCTGTGCCATGGCGACCGTGATAGCCGGTGTCGCGTACAAACAGGGCTAAAGCCCTGTTCCACAGGGATCAGAACGAACTACCCAGTCGAACGTAGACGCGGCGCTGGTCGGGCACCTGGCCGGAGCCGTCGTGTCCCCACGCTGCGCCGACCGACCACGTCAGCGGCAGTCCGAAGCCCACCACCACATCAGCCGCGAGCTCGCCGCCGAGCGACGTCTTCCGATCGCTCCACGACGCGCCGGACGTCCACGCATTGCCGATGTCCGCAATGGCCGTGGCGTGCACGGCGCGAAGGAACGCTGGCCACGTGCCCCAGCCGCGCTCGGGCCATCCGAGAGGCAGCCTGGCCTCCACATTGACGAGTGCCACATGCGTCCCGGCGAACACATCGTCGTCGAAGCCCCTGAGCAGGGCTATCGTGTCATTGCCGAATCGGCCAAGCGCCAGGTTGCCGTTGTCGCCGCCCAGCAGGAACAAGCGGCGGGTGCCGGCATCTCCCCGTGAGAGAGCGCCCGCGGCGCGGACGGCGAACACGCCGTGCCGGAGGCCGAGCGGCAGGTACGCGCGCAGGTCGGCAGTCAGGGCATCACCGCTTCCGTCAGAGCCGAGGCCCGGCCTGAAGGTCTCGCCTGTAATCCCCGCCGCAATACCGTCCTCGGGACTGATCGAGTAGCCGTACCTCTTCGCCGTCAGCAGCGTCCACGCGCCACGCACGCCGGATCGGTTCGACGGCTCGTCCTGCTGCGCAGTACTGGTGGTCACGTGCGACGCATGATAGGCAGCCAGCACGCTCTGCGACCAGCGAACCCGCCTGAACGATCGAACCGCGCCGGCATCCACCTGCTGCTCGCGCTGCGCCACGGGGACGAGCGAGCCTTGTGGATTCACGAGCTGAAACAACGAGGTCTGATCCTGCGCCGCGACGTAGGGCACGAGCTGCCAGCGCGTATAGGCGTACGACCCCGCCCAGTCTGGCCGAGCCCCCGGTACGAGCGACGCGGCCGGGTGTCCGTTCGAGACGGCCCAGGACGCGCTCACCGCGAAGGCATGACGGCCCAGGACGTCGGATCCGGCCGCAACGCCTCCGACGCGCCAGCGATCGTCGCGCCGTTCGACGGTGGGGAGCCAGCCGCGCGGCAGGAGGGAGGGGTAGGGTGAGTAGGGTGCGACAGGTGCGATAGGTGCGATAGGTACGACAGGCGCGGTGGGTGCGACAGGTGCGGTGGGTGCGACAGGTGCGATGACAGCTGATACGAACAGATCGTATCCCGCTGTCGAGTAGCCGACGAAGAGGATGCGGCCGTCGGATGTACTCGCCGGCGAAAGCGCGCCGCCGGAGGGAGCGAGAACGCGGGTGATCGAAAGCGTTGCGCTGTAAAACGTCGCTCGATAGATCGCGAAGGGACCGCCATCACGATCAGAGGCGAAGAGGATGCTGCCATCAGCAGTCCAGGCCGGGGTGACATTGCGGCCCGCGGACTGGACGCCAGGGCCGGCGGGCGTCAGATGGTCATCCAAAATGACCAACTCTGACCGCCGGCCGAGCGAGCGATGCTCGGCGACCAGGCGCGCGCCGTCAGGCGACCACCGCGGCGTCGCGAACACGTCGAGCTCATCACCTCGTCGCGCGAGGACAGGAAGCGCGCTCGCCGCAGCGGGCGCACTCATCCGGAGGAGCGCGGCGGCGTCGAGCAGCAGCAGCTCGCGAAACGCCGGCCCCGTTCGAACCACCGCCAGCCGCGTGCCGTCCGGTGACAAATCGGGATCGACCAGGCGCGCGCCGCGCGTCAGCCGTCGTGTGCGGCCCGTGCGGCGATCGAAGGCGTAGAGATCGCTCGTCAGCCCCGCACCGCGCGTAACCTCGAGCTGATCGAAGATGACCACGTCGCGGCCGAGCGACAGGCCGCTGCCGCCATAGCGCGACGTGACGCGGTGGGGCTCGGTGGCTCCAGGCGGCAGGCGATAAAGACCCGGAAACCGGTGCGCGTCGGCGGCAGAGAACCAGATGCTGCCGTCCGTGTCGATGCGCGGAGTGTCGACGATGTAGCCCAGACGCGTCAAAGGAACGGGTGCGTTGGGGGCGTTAGGGGCGGTCGGGGCCGTGCTCTCGAACTCGTTCCACAGCTCACCGAGGCTCTTGCCGTAAACGGCCTTGAACGCACCCGACGTGATGAAGGGGATGCGGGCGGCGGTGCGATCGGCCAGCTCCACGAGGCGTTCGCGGCCGTAGCGAGCGACGAGGAACTCCTGAAAGCGTGCGCCGTACGCGTACCAGCCCTGCCCGGACGGCCACGCGATCAGCCCGCCGTTGACCCGATCGAGCGGTTCCATTCGCCCCGCACGCGCACCGGCATCGACAATCTCGCGGAAGTCGCCGGCGTGCAGCCGGCCCTCTCCGCCTTCGCTTTCGACGAGGGTCGCGAAGCCTTCGATCTGCCAGAGCGGCAACGACAGGTTAGGAAACCCGATGACCGTACGGCCGAACAGCGCGCGCGCCAGCACGGCCCATCCGGCCGACCGGTCCAAGTGCAGCACGTGCGCGTACTCGTGCGTGAAAACATACGTGAGCCAGTCGTCGGTGTTGCCGATGCTGTCCGCGCCCGTCGGCGGCACCGCATCGATCTCGATCGCGTTCCACGGCACGACAGTCGTCGATCCGTTGGGGCGGTCGTCCTGGTTCACGAGCACGACGTGCGTGCGGGCTCGCGGGATGTGACTCAGCTCGACCGTCAGCAGATCGTGCACGCGCTCGGCGGTCGCGGCGAGCCGCGCGGCGGCCTCGTCTTCGCCATCGTGGAAGTGAATCAGGAAGTGGGGGGTCGCGAGTGTGTGGAACCGGAGGACAGGATCGTACGGGCCTGCCACCGCCGTGCCGGCGATCGTCAGGACCGCGAGCGCTACGAGCAGGCGGAGCAGGCTCAGCTCTCGGCGTCCTTCTTGAGCGACGCCAGCAGCGTGAGCGCGTCAATCGGCGTCAGGCGGTTGATGTCCACGTCGCGGAGCCGTGTGACAACTCGCTCCTCGGCAGGTGACGCGGTCGAGAACAGCGCGAGCTGCTGTGTCGGGGCCGACTGCCCGCTGCCGCTCACGGTGGGCCGGCCGCCGCGCGCGAGCTCGTCCTGCTCGAGACCAGAGAGAATCTCCCGTGCCCGCTCGACCACCGCGGACGGAAGGCCGGCGAGCCGCGCTACGTGGATGCCATAGCTGCGATCCGATCGGCCCGGCACGATCTTGCGGAGGAACACGATCTCGTCGTGGTACTCGCGCGCCGTGACGTGGAAGTTCACCACGCCAGGCACCGCGTCGGCCAGGTCGGTCAGCTCGTGGTAGTGCGTCGCGAACAGGGTCTTGGGCCGGGCCCGCGAGTTGCCCGCCAGGTACTCGGCGACGGCCCATGCGATGCTCAAGCCGTCGAAAGTCGACGTGCCGCGGCCGATCTCGTCGAGGACGACGAGACTGCGCGACGTGGCGAGGTGCAGGATGCTCGCCGTCTCCTGCATCTCCACCATGAACGTGGACTGGCCGCGCGCGATGTTGTCGGACGCGCCGACGCGCGCGAAGATCCGATCGACGAGCGGCAGCTTCGCCTCGCGGGCCGGGACGAACGATCCGGCCTGCGCCATCAGGCAGAGCAGCGCCGTCTGCCGCAGGTAGGTGGACTTGCCGCCCATGTTGGGGCCGGTCAGGATCACCAGCTGCGAGCTGGTCGCGTTCAGCGTCGTGTCGTTCGGCACGAACGAGCTGCCGGTGTGCCGCTCGACGACAGGGTGGCGCCCATCGACGACCGCCATCTCGTCGCCCTCGTGCACGTGCGGCTTGGTGTAGTTGCGGATCGATGCCGAGTCGGCCAGCCCGGCCAGCACGTCCAGGTTCGCCAGCGCGCGCGCAGTCCGCTGGATGTCGGCCGCCATCGCCGCCACGCGCTCGCGCAGCGCCTCGAACAGCTGCACCTCGCGCTCGAGAATTCGCTCGTCGGCCCCGAGGACCCTCTCCTCGTATTCCTTGAGCGCCGGCGTGATGAAGCGCTCGCCGCCCGCGATGGTCTGCTTGCGGTGGTAGTCGGCCGGGACGTTGTGGAGGTTGGCCTTCGAGATCTCGATGTAGTACCCGAAGACGCGGTTGAAGCGGATCTTGAGCGACGCGATACCGGTGCGCACCCGCTCGGCGTCCTCCATTTCCGCGATGACCTGCTTGCCGGATCGGCTGATGTGGCGGAGGTCGTCGAGCTCCGCGTCCACGCCGTCGCGAATCACGCCGCCGTCCCGCGCCAGGGCGGGCGGCTCGTCCAGCAGCGCGCGCTCGAGCGCGTCGCGCAGCTCGGGCAGGTCGTCGAGCTCCGCCGTCAGGCTCCGGATCAGTGGCGCCTGCAGCTCGGCGAGCAGCGGCCGCACGCGCGGGACCGCCCCGAGCGAGGCCTTCAGGGCGACCAGGTCGCGCGGTCCCGCCACGCCGAGCGCCGCTCGCGCCACGAGCCGCTCGAGGTCGTGGACGGCCTTCAAGGCCTCGCGGAACTTCGCGCGCTCGATACCGCGGAAGGCGAGCTCCTCCACGGCGTCGAGGCGGTCGCGAATGGGCTCGAGCAGCAGCAGCGGACGCAGGAGCCACGACCGCAGGAGCCGGCCACCCATCGACGTCACCGTCGCGTCGAGCTCGTCGAGCAGCGACCCGGCACGCCCGCCCTCCGTGCCTTCGACGACCCCGAGGTGCTTGATCGTGGTGGGATCGACGAGCAGGTAGTCGGCCTGCTGGCGAAGACCGATAGTGCGGACGTGCGCGAGGTCGGCCTTCTGCGTGTCGCGCAGGTGCGCGACCAGTCCGCCCGCCGCCTGGATCGCGGCAACCCGCTCCGACAACCCGAAGCCATCGAGGCTGGCCGCACGCAGCTGGTCGGAAAGCGTCCGCTTGGCGCGGTCGGCGTCGAACTGCCAGTCGTCCAGCGTGGTGACGGGAATGCTCGCCCGCGTGACTTCCGGCGCCATCGCGGCGATCTCCAAGCCCGCGGGAACCACCAGCTCCCTCGGCGCCAACACCCTGAGCTCGTCGTCTATGGCCTGCCAGCGTGACGGGCCGGCATACTCGGCGACGGTGAACTCGCCGGTGGTCAGATCGAGCAGGGCCGCGCCGATGCGATCGCCGCGATCGGGCCCGAGGCTCATCATGAATGCAGGCTCGCGCGCGTCCAGGTAATTGGCGTCGAGCAGCGTCCCGGGCGACACCACGCGCGTCACCTCACGCCGGACGACACCTTTTGCCTTCTTCGGGTCCTCGACCTGATCGCAAATCGCGACGCGGTAGCCCTTGCGCACGAGCCGCGCGAGGTATCCATCCACGGCATGGAACGGCACCCCGCACATCGGAATCGCGCCGCCGCTCGGGTCTTTCGACCGCGACGTCAGCGTCAGCTCGAGCGCACGCGATGCCACCAGCGCGTCCTCGAAGAACATCTCGTAGAAATCGCCCATGCGGAAAAACACGATCGCGTCGCGATACTGCCGCTTGGCGTCGTGATACTGGCGCATCGCGGGCGTCAGCGCGCCGGAAGCGGCTGCCGCCGGAGCTTCATTCGAGGGGACGGCCATCAGCGTCGGGAGATCCGGGCAGGAACGAAGGCAGTATAGCAGTCCGTGCTGAGACCCCGGCTGCATTCGACGGGCGATGCATCCTCGGGGGCGGCGTTGCTCCTCTTTCAAATACTCCCGGTATTCTCGGTCGTCGCGCCTTGCCCGCGAGGCGCCTCGCCCGTCTCGATGCGACGCCGGGGACTCAGCACGGACTGCAGGAGCCGCTCGCTCGGGCAGTCAAGCCATTGACCGCGTTGACTTTTTGCTCGTCGGCGTCTACAAGAGCCGAGGTGCGCACACTCGCGCTCGACACCTCGCTCCCGGGTGGAAGTGTTGCCCTCCGCCGCGACGGCGCCCTTGTGCTCGCGCGCGCCGGAGACCCGGCCGTGCCCCACGCCGTGAGGCTGCCAGGCGCGTTGATCGATCTCGTCGCCGACGATGGCGCAACGCTCGACGACGTGCAGCTGCTCGCCGTCGGCCTCGGGCCGGGCGCGTTCACCGGGCTGCGAGTCGGCCTGGCGACGATGCAGGGGCTGGCGTTCGCCACGGGCCTGCCGATCGTCGGCGTGTCCGGACTCGACGCGCTCGCCGTCGCGGCGCATCGCGCAGTCGCAGATCGCGACCGCGTCATCGGCGTGTGGCTCGACGCCGGGCGGCAGGAGGTGTTCGCTGCCCGCTATCGAGTGGACCCGAGGGCCGCGTTCGGCGTCACCGCGGTAGGGGATCCCATATCGGCGCGGCCCGGGGCGGTGCTGGACAAGTGGCGTGCGGCGGGCGACCCGATGCCTGTCGTCTGGATCGGCGGCGGCGCCATGACCTACGCCGCCGAGGTGAAATCGAGCGGCAGCGCGGTTCGGATTCTCGAGACGCCGCTGCTTGCGCCGCTCGTCGCCGAGGTCGGCGAGCAGATCAAGAGCGCGAATGGCTCGGTCGCACCGCACGCGCTCCGGCCGCTCTACATTCGTCGTCCCGACGCGGAGCTGGCCCGCAGCCGATCGCTTGCGGTCGAAGGCGGGCCATGAAGCAGCCGGTTGTGGTTGAGCCGCTCGCTGACGTCGCGGACCTGGACGGCATCCTCTCGGTTGACCACGCCTCCTTCATCCGCCCATGGACGAAGGCGATGTACGAGTCGGAGCTCAAGAACGCAGCCGTAACCCGCATCTTCGTGATTCGCACGGACGAGTGCGCGGTCGCGGGCTACTGCGCGGCCTGGTTCGTGACGCCGGAACTGCACATCAACAACCTCGCGATCCGGCCTGAATACCGGCGGCGACGTCTGGCCACAATCCTGCTTGAACACGTGCTGGAGCGTGCACGGGCGGAAGGTGGCGAACGGGCGACACTCGAGGTGCGCCGATCGAACCACGCGGCGCGGGCGCTCTATGAAGGCCTGGGCTTTCGCGTGCGCGGCGTTCGCCGCGATTACTACGCCGAGCCCGTCGAGGACGCGCTGATTTTGTGGCGGGAACCGCTAGACGGACCACCGCCGGATGAGGATGCGGCTTGAAGGCCCGGGGAGGTTGTAGTAGGGTGTCGCTTGAGAGGTCCGACGAGTGGGTCGGCCTCCCGGCGTCGGCCCTGCCCACACTCACGAGGAGGCGGCATATGGCTGTCGATACGCACGAATTGAAAGAGCGGCTGATCGCATCCGACCTCGAGTTCCGCGACCTGTCCACACGGCACCACGAACTCGACGAGCGGCTTCACGAACTTTCCTCCCGGCACTTCCTCACCGAACCTGAGCAACTCGAAGAAGTTCAAATCAAGAAACAAAAATTAAGGCTCAAGGACCGTATGGAAGACATTCTGAGGCGAAGTCAGGTCTGACGACCGCGCCCCGCCGCGACATCGCGGCACACGCCGAAACGGAGGAAGGGCCCCGACCACGGGGCCCTTCGTGTTTCGATCACCGCACCAGGCACATAGCACTCCTCCTGAGCCGGGCGGTTACAATACGACCCCGGCATGAGCATCGATCGATCGGGAGCGCCGTTCATCGGCACCGCCGCGCTGATAGCGCTGGCGCTGGCTTTCGCGGGCCAGAAGCTGATCGCTCTTCCGTTTTTCGTCCTGGCGCTCTTCTTCGTCTACTTCTTCCGCGATCCTGATCGTCAGTCGCAGGCGGGCCCTGAAGAGATCGTTTCGCCGGCCGACGGCCGCGTGCTCGTGGCGGGCGACGCCGAACCGGCCGGCGCGCCGCCGGGCACGTGGCGGCAGGTCAGCATCTTTCTCTCGCCACTGGACGTGCACGTCAACCGCATCCCCCTGGGCGGCCGCGTGACGCGGGTGTCGTACACGCCCGGTAAGTTCCTCCCCGCGTACCGCGCCGAGGCCGCCAGTCAGAACGAGCGCAACGAGATCTGGATCGAGCACGCCGGCCAGACGATCATCTGCCGCCAGGTGGTGGGCATGCTGGCCCGGCGGATCCTCTGCCGCATCGGGGAGGGGGCCGAGGTGACGGCAGGCCAGCGGTACGGCATCATGAAGTTCGGATCCCGCATGGACCTCTACCTGCCGCCAGACGCCACGCTCAGGGTCCGTGTGGGCGACCGAGTCCGCAGCGGAGAAACGACGCTGGCCCTGCTGGCCGGCGCGCGGGAGAGCCGATGATGGACCAGCCCGGCCCCCGCCCGCTGCGCGTGGCGCCATCGCCACGCCCTGGCGAGCATCCGCCGGTCCGCCGCTCGCGGCGCGGCGTGGCGCTGCTGCCCAGCCTGTTCACGCTCGGCAACCTGTTCTGTGGCTACGCGTGCGTCATCTACGCCATGCGCGGCGAGTTCGAGACGGCGGCGCCGTTCATCGGCATCGCGGTCGTCCTCGACATGCTCGACGGCCGCATCGCGCGCCTGACGGGCACGGCCAGCGAGTTCGGCGTGCAGTTCGACTCGATGGCGGACATCATCTCGTTCGGGATGGCGCCGGCCGTGCTGACGTTCGCCTGGGGCCTGAGTACGCTCGGCCGGCTCGGCTGGGCCGCCGCGTTCCTTTTCGTCACGGCCGCCGCGCTGCGGCTCGCGCGCTTCAATATCCAGGCAGCCTCGGCCGACAAGCGGTATTTCGTGGGCATGCCGAGCCCGGCCGCCGCGGGCATCCTCGCCTCGACTGTCTATGCGTATCCGGAAGGACTCGTGCAGTTCCGGTCATCGCTGCCGGCGATCCTGCTCGTCGTGGTTCCGGCGCTGCTGATGGTGAGCACCGTCCGCTTCCGCAGCTTCAAGACGATCGATCTGCAGGCGCGCCGGCCGTTCCGCGTGCTGATCTTCTTCGCCGCCCTGCTCACCGTCATCGCGACGCACCCGCAGAGCGTGCTCGTGGTGATCTCGTACGGCTACCTGGTGTCGCCGCTCATCGAGACGATCGTCATGCGGCTCCGCCGGAAGCCGGCCGCGCCTCCCGCAGGGTAATCCGCACCGTCGTCCCGCGTCCCTTCTCGCTCGTCACGGCGATGGCCCCGCCGTTCAACTCGACGTTCCGCTTCGCGATCGTGAGGCCGAGCCCAGTGCCGGTGGCCTTCGTGGAGAAGTACGGTTCGAACAGGTGCGCCAGCGCCTCCGCGTCCATCCCGACGCCCGTATCCGCGATCTCGATCACCGCGCCGCCGTCGTGCGCGGAGGTCCTGAGCGTCAGCGTGCCGCCGCCGCGCATCGCGTGCAGCGCGTTCTCGATCACGTTGACCAGCGCCCGGCCAAGCAGGCCCCGATCGAGCGACAGCACGGGCAACGGTCCGGTCTCCTCGATGGCGAGGCGCACGTTGTCGGGCAGGCCCGCGCGGTACGGCGCCACGACCTCATCGATCACTTCCGACAGGCGGGTCGGCGCCGGACGCGCAACGGGGGAGGACGCGAAGCTGGAGAACTCGCTCGAGATCTGCCGCAGCAGCGCGACCTGCGAGAGGATGGTGTCCACGCAGCTCTCGAGCACGCCGTGGAGAGGAGAGCCGGCGTCCTTGTGCACGCGTCGCAGGTGCTCGGCGGACAGTTGGATGGGCGTCAGCGGATTCTTGATGTCGTGCGCGACCTGCCGCGCCATGTCGGCCCAGGCGGCGAGCCGGTTCGTGCGCTCGAGCTCTCCGCGCTGGTGCTTCAGGTCGGCGGCCATCTGGTTGAAGGCGTCCACCAGCCGCCGCAGCTCGTCGGCCGTCGACGCGTGTATGCGCGCGTCGAGGTCGCCGCGTGCGATGCGTCCGGTCGCGCGCGTGAGGCGCTTGACGGGATCGGCGATGCGCTCGGCCGTCACGTAGCCGATCGCCGCGCCGAGCAGGATGAACAGCACGGTCGCCAGCGTCACGCGGCGATCGAGCACGTCGATCTCGCCCTCGATCTCCTGCTGTCGCAGCGTGAGCGGGACGGTGAGAATCGCGCCCGCCTCGCCGTCGCGGACGGGCACGGCGGCCACCGTGTACTGGAGGAGCCCCAGCCGCTCGTCACCAACATAGCTGGCCTGCCGTTCGATCGTGATGGCGCGCGCCGCTTCCGCCGGCGTGCGTGTCGGCAGCAGGCCCGACGCGAACAGGTCGCGCTGGCTCGTCGCCACGAGGCCCGTGTTCACGAACACGTTGACGTCCTGGTCGATGATCCGGCTCACCGAGATCATCACATCGTCGTTCAGCACGTTCGGGTCGTTGCGATCCCGCCGCTGCTGGCTGACGACGGTCTCGATGACGCGCCGCGCGGCGGACGCCGTGCGCAGCGCGCCCTCCTCGAGGCCTTCGCGCAGCTGCCCGGCGACGTAGGCGCGCGTCACGAACGCGAGCGCGAGCACGGGAACGACCGACGCCGCGACGAAGAGCAGGAACAGCTTGCGATAGAAGCTCTGTCGGATTTCGCGCAGCAGCGCGCGTCCGGTCACGGGGTGACGCCCGGCAGCGCGGCCCAGCAGGCCCAGGCCGACGAGCAGCAGCGCGAAGGTCAGGCCGGTCAGCGCACCGATCTCGGCGAGCGCGACCGCGTGGTCGACCGGCCGCGGCAGCGCGTAGCCAATCGCGTAGATGCCGGCGCGGTCGTTGCTGAGCAGCACCCGGTACTGCTGGTCGCCGCGCTCGAGCACGGTCCAGAATGCCTGGAAGGCGGTCCGGAAGATGCGCTGGAGCAGCTCGTTGCTGATGGGCCAGGCAGTGCCGGCCGTCGGATACACGGGCGTGCGGCCCCATCCGTAGACGGCAAACGCGATCTCGCGGCCGTGGGTGCGCTCGGCCGCGCGCAGCGTGGGCCTGAAGAGCGCGGCGTACGGATCCTGGGCGGCGACGAACGGCAGCGTGCCGTAGTCGAGTACCACGTGCACCAGCAGGATGCCGGTGCGCTGCACCCGGCCATCCGCGTCAGCCGTGCAAATGGCGCGGCCCGCGTGCAGCAGAACGTGGTCGTCGGTCGATGGCGGCGCCTCGCCGAAGACGACCCAGCTGCAGCCCGCATCGACGGGCCGATCGGTGAGCAGGAACTCCGCGGGCAGGTTCAGCGCGAAGCGGCTCAACAAACCGCCGTCGGCGGAGTAGAGCTCCACCGACGAGGTGAGCCGCTGGCGCCCGAGCTCGGTCCGGGACCAGAGAAAGTACGCGCGGTCGGTGTCGGAGGGGCTCGAGGGCGCAATGTCGTTGGTGAATTGTTCGTTCAGCGCCGGGACGGCGTCCAGTTCCTCGAGCGAGCGCCGGAGCAGGACGCGCAGGTCGGTGCGGTGGTTCAGCACTTCCGGCGTGTACTGCCGCGCGATGGTGTCGCCGAGCGACGCGTCCTCGAGCGCCACGACGGCGGGATAGAAGGCGAGCGAGGGCACGGCCAGCACGAAGTACGCGACCAGCAGGCGCAGGCCCTGTGACGCATGGCGATACCGCGGCGCGACCCAGCGCGCGACGCCGCCCGCCACGACCACGGCGAACACGGCGGGGACCAGTGCCGAGGCGTCCGCGAGCGGCTGCCACTTCACGTAAGCGAGCACGGCCAGCGGGACGACGAGATAGACCGCCGCCATCGCGGAGCGCAGGACATACGCCCGCCGCCGCACGCGCCACCACGTGGCGGCCAGCCGCAGCAGCGTCACCATGCCCCAGAAGGCGGCCGCGTTCAGGCAGAAGATGCCGAGCAGCGCCGTCGCGCGGCCGGCGTCGAACGGGTGCAGGCTGAACTGCAGGCCGAACGTGCCCGACTCTCGCACCACGAGCGACAGGGCGCGCTCGTGCAGCAGCAGGAGGCCGCCGATGGACGCGGCGGCCAGGACTTGCGCCAGCCAGAAGGCCAGGCTGTCGATGATGCTGACCTGCGGTTCGCGCGCCGACTGGTGCCGCATCAGCCGCCAGCGCTCGACGAGATCACCGCCGAGCGCGGCCAGGGCCAGCAGGTAGAGGCTGGTTGCAAGGAAGTCAGCCGGCGACCGGAGCAGGAGACGTTCGGGCCAGACGTCCACGGTGTGCAGGAGCCATGCCCATGGCACCGCCAGCGCGAGCAGCAGTCGCGCCGCCGTCAGCAGCGCGATGATGGCTCCGACAAGCAGCACGAACACGCGCACATCGTGCGTGGCTTCGTGCGCCTCACGCAGGATCACGGCGATGGTGACCAGCGTCAGCGCCAGCAGCGTGAGGACCATGGCGCGCACGCCGTCGCGCCAGGACTGCCGGAGGCCCGCAAGCGCCGCCGGCGCCACGGTGGCCTCGAGCACCGGCGGTTCACCGGGCGCGGCGAGCAGAAAGCCATACGGCGGCACCGACTCGCCGGCGCCCTCGTAGCGCGGGCGCAGCGAGACGGGCACCTGCGCGGTCTCGAAAGTGAACGTCGATTGATCGCCGCCGCGGATTTGACCGTCGCGTGTGAGCAGGTGCTCGGCGGCCACGCTGCCGAGTCGCCGGCCCTGCGATCCGGTTTCCGTGACGGGCCGGATGTGCACGAGGCGGAGACCGGCCGGGCCCGGTGCGACGAAGAGCGCCTCGGCGCCGGTGACGCGCTCATCGGGAAGGTTCGACGGCCGCCCCGCCCAGGCGACGGGACGCCCGGTGGCGTCGTAGACCGAGAGCGCGTCGACGTCCGGATGCGCCTGCACGATCGACGCCGCCGCGCCGAACAGCGCTCGGGTTCGTCCCATGTCGGGCCCGGCGGGCAGACGCGGACGCGCGTCGGATGCGACCTGCGAAGTCGCTTCCCGGAGTGTGTCGGCAAGCGCGGCGAAGTCGCGTTGCACTTCGCCGGCGACGCGCGCGAGCGCCGCCGCCTCCGTCGAGCCGAACCTGGCGCGCTCGACGAGCCAGCCTGCGCCGGCAACAGCGGCCGTCAGCAGCAGGCCGCCCAGGACCGTACGACGCAGGCGCCAGCGGTCGATCGCGGCCGGTGCGTGGGGCGCAGTCCGGCCGTCGGGGGCACGACGGTCCACGATTCGGAGAATACCGGGGCTGCCCGACCGCCAGCAAGCACCGGCGCCGGTTCGGTGCAGGTGGCGGTGTTATATTGACGGGGCGGGCGCGTCGCGGCCTCGCAGGTACGAATGCCGCTCACCGAGGCCATCAAGGCCTCCCTGAAGCGCGGTGCGCTGGTCACCGCCGCCAACTGGGAAGTCGTCGTCATTCAGTTCGTCGCCGAGTCGTCTTTCAAAGCGCTGCTCGTCGTCCCGGTGGTCGGCGCAGCGTTCCTGGTCACGCTGCTGGTCGGCAGCAGCGTGGAGGAAGTGATTGCAGGCGGCCTGCGGCAGACCCTGATGCTCGCCATCGCGGCGCTCCGAGAGCATCAGTTCGCCCTTTTCTCGTACATCGCCGGCGTGGCCGTTGTCGTGGCCGGGGGCTCGGTGATGACCTTCGTCATCAAGGCGGGCACCGTTGCGGTGCTGGTCGACGCGGAGCGGCTGGCACCTCTCGTCGAGCGCCCGCCGTTGCGCGTCGAGACCGTGCGGCAGGCGGAGACCTTCACGCTCGAACGGTTTGCCGACGGCAGCGAGCGATTCCGGCAGCGCTTCATCGGGCTGGGCATCGTGCTGCTCGGGATCTACGGCCTGACCGCGGCGGTTTACCTGATGGCCGTCGTTGCCGCCTATCGCTGGGCGGAGGCCGTCGGCCTCGCGTGGGCCGGCACGGCGCTCGCCGCGTTGACGTCGACCGCGCTGGTCGTGTGGATCACGATCGTCAACCTGCTGTACCTGGTAGTGCAGATCATGGTCGTGGCGCGCGACACGAGCGTCGCCCGAGCGGCGGCGGCGCTGCCGGGGGTGATCTCGTCCGAGCGGCGGCTGGTGGGCGGCGTGTTCCTCGTGGTGCTCGTCCTCGTGCTCCTCGCGACGGTCGCGTCGATTCTTGCGACGGCCGCGCTCGGGTTCATCGGGTTCGTGCCGATCGTGGGGCTGGCGATGCTGCCGCTCCAGCTCGTCGCCTGGCTGGGCCGCGGCCTGCTGTTCGAGTTCCTCGGCCTGGCGGCGCTCACGACGTACGCGCGCGTGCTGCGTGGCGCGCATTCCACCGAGCCGGGCATTTCCGGTTCACCCGCGCTGGGACAGGTGTCATGAGCTACGACGGTTTCCTTTCGCGCGCCGCCAACGTCATGAAGGAGTCGCCGATCCGGCTCATGGGCGCCGTCGGCGCGCGAGTGCACGATCTGATCTCCTTTGCGCCGGGATATCCCGATCCAGCCACTTTCCCCTGGGACGAGTTCCGGACGATCACGGGCGAGCTGCTGAGCGGCTCGGATGGCAACGTCCTTCAATACGGACCGACCCGCGGTTACCGGCCGCTGGTCGAGGCACTCGACGCGATCCTCTCGGCTCGCGGCATCGCCTCGGCGTTCGATGAACGGCTGATCACCACGGGCTCGCAGCAGGGCCTCGATCTGCTGGCGCGCGTGCTGATCGATCCGGGCGACGTCATCCTCGTCGAGCTGCCAACCTACACCGGTGCCATCGCGGCGTTCCGGAACGCCCAGGCCGATCTGGTCGGCGTGCCCCAGGATGCCGATGGCATCAACCTCGAGGCGCTCGACGCGACGTGGTCACGGCTGACGTCGGCGGGCCGTCGCGTGAAGGTGCTCTACGTCGTCCCGAACTTTCAGAACCCGACCGGGCTGCTGATCGGGCTCGAGAAGCGCCGCGCGGTCCTCGAGTGGGCCGAGCGCCGGAACGTCCTGGTTGTCGAGGACGACCCGTACTGCGACCTCTATTTCCGGGACACGACGACGCTGGCCGAGACGCGGCCGATCAAGGCGGATGACGCCAACGGCCGGGTGATCTACCTGGGGAGCTTCTCGAAGACGCTTGCGCCGGGCTTCCGTGTGGCGTGGATCGTCGGGCCGGTTCCCATCGTGGCGAAGCTCGAGATCGCGAAGCAGGCGACGGACATCTGCGCTGGAGCGCTCGATCAGCGAGTGGTCCACCAGGCGATCGCGCGCGGCATCCTGGAGGCGCAAGGGGAACGGCTGCGGGCGCACTACCAGCACAAGCGCACGGTGATGGAAGACGCGCTGCGGAAAGAACTGGATGGCGCGATTTCGTGGGTCGCGCCTCGGGGCGGGTTCTTCCTCTGGGCGACGCTCGCCGGCGGCATGGACGCCGGGTTGCTGCTGACGCACGCGATTGAGGCGCGCGTCACGTTCGTCATTGGCAGTGGGTTCTACGTCGACGGCACCGGCGCGGGCACGCTGCGGCTGTCATTCTCGCAGCCCTCGCCCGAACGGCTGGTCGAGGGTGTGGCCCGGCTGGCGACAGCCGTGCGCGCGCTGGGGGCGAGCCGTCAGGACCCGGCCGCCGGCGCGCCAAGCACGCTGACTGGAATCTCCGCGCCGAGAGGGTAGGGCATCGGGATCGGCGCCGGCTCGAGGCGTCTGCGCAGGATCTGGAAGTCACCTTCTCGCGTCATCAGCGCGATGCCCGACAGCACCGGGCTCGGGCCGGCCAGCACCTGCGGTGGCGCGGCGAGGTCGGCGGAGTACGACGCCTTGCCGAGCGGCGCGCCGGTAGCGATCCGATAGCCGTACACCTCTTCCTGCACGGCGGCCACGACGACGATCGTGCCGAGCACGATTGGGCCGCCAGACGGGCGCACCGGCATCTGGGCCTTCCACTTCAGCGTGCCGCCATTGCGGTCGAGCGCCCACAGGATGTTGTCGAGCCCGATGTAGTAGACGTGCTTCTCGTCGATCGCGGCCGCGCCGACGGGCTTGCCGCCGGTTCTCCAGCGCCAGCGATTCTTTCCGTGCTTCGTATTCAGGCAGTAGAAATACTTGTCGTCGGCGCCGACGAACAGCCGGTCGTCGAGCACGAGCAGCTCTCCGGGCTTCCCCGGCAGCGTGCGCTCCCAGCGCGGTTCGCCCGATTCGAGGGCAAGCGCGACGATGCGGTTGTCGGAGAGCGAAAGGTAGACGCCGTCCCCGGCGATGAACGGGCGCGCTACCGCGACCGCGCCGATCGACTTCGTCCACAACACCTTGCCATCGGCCGCACGGATCACGAGGACGTCGCCGGCCGCCGCCGCCACTACCACCCATCCGCTGTCGAGCAAGGGCGGCGCTGCGAAGCCGCCGGTGACGGGCACGCTCCACTCTGCCGCGCCCGTCGCCGTATCGAACGCCGACAGCAGCTCGTCGCCCGCGACGATCAGAAGGCCGTCGCCGACGGCAGGCGGCTGCGTCGCCGCCATCTCGTGCTGCCAGCGGACCTTGCCGGCGTCGAGGTCGATGGCGACGAGCGATCCGCTGCGGAGTGGCACGTAGGCGCTGTGCTCGTCGAAGGCGGCTGCCGTCGCGGGCGGTGCGTCGAGCGAGAGTGTCAGCACCGGATCCAGAGTGAAGGTCTCGCCGCCGGTCGGGTTGTTGCGCAGCGTCTTCTTGTCGTCGATGGCGAGCACCGTCCTGGTGAGCGCGCCGGCAGCAGAGCCCGCCGTCCTGGGCGGCGGCGCGACCTGCGCGGCGGCCGCGTGGCTCAGGGCGAGGCCGATGACGAAGGCTGCAGTGATGACTCGAGACATTTCCGTAGGACGACGCGCGGCGGGCGTGCAAACGACGCGTGGCAGTGTGGAGACGCCAACCGCTATAATAACCGGAACCCTCATTCGTCAGGCCATCCGCCACGTGTCACATCAGACGATTCTCATTCTCGATTTCGGCTCGCAGTTCACGCAACTGATCGCGCGGCGCCTCCGCGAGTTGTCCGTCTACTGCGAGATTCTGCCGTTCCACACGCCGCTCGAGACGCTGAAGGCTCGCCGACCCTCCGGCGTGATCCTCTCCGGCGGCCCGAAGAGCGTGTCTGAAGCGGGCGCGCCGAAGTGCGATCCCGGCGTGATGAGCCTGGGCATGCCCGTGCTCGGCATCTGCTACGGCATGCAGCTGATGACGGACACGCTCGGCGGCCGCGTGGCGCCCGCGGCGCATCGCGAGTTCGGTCACGCGATGGTCCACGTCACGGACACCGAAGCTCGTCTCTTCAAGGGGTTGCCCGACGAACTGCGTGTGTGGGCGAGCCACGGCGACTTCGTCGAGACCGCGCCGGCAGGCTTCGAGACCGTCGCGACGAGCGCCAACGCGCCCGTGGCGGCGATGCAGGACACCTCGCGCGGCCTGTACGGGCTCCTGTTTCACCCCGAAGTCGCCCACACGGATCGGGGCCTGGAGCTGCTCCGGCACTTCGCGTTCGACGTCTGCGGCTGCACGGGCGACTGGACGATGGCGTCGTTTGTGGACGAGGCAACGGCGCGGATCCGGTCCCAGGTCGGTGACGGCCGCGTGGTGTGCGGCCTCAGCGGGGGCGTGGACTCCACCGTTGCGGCCCTGCTGATCCACCGCGCGATCGGCGACCGCCTCACGTGCATCTTCGTCGACAACGGGCTGCTGCGCGCCGACGAAGCGACGCAGGTGCAGAAGCGCTTCCGCGACAAGATGCGCCTGCCGCTCGAATTCGTCGACGCCACGGAGATCTTCTTGACCCGCCTCGCGGGTGTGACCGACCCCGAGCAGAAGCGCAAGATCATCGGCAGGACGTTCATCGAGGTCTTCGACGAGAAGGCGGTCGGCCTGGGGCACTTCGATTTCCTCGCGCAGGGCACGCTCTATCCAGACGTCATCGAATCGGTGTCGGTCGTCGGCCCGTCGTCGGCCATCAAGAGCCACCACAACGTCGGCGGGCTGCCCGAGCACATGCGCTTCAAGCTCGTGGAGCCGCTTCGCGAGTTGTTCAAGGACGAGGTGCGCCGGCTGGGGCGCGACCTCGGACTCGACGAGGAGTTCGTGATCCGGCAGCCGTTCCCGGGCCCGGGCCTGGCCGTCCGCGTGCTGGGCGAGGTGACGCGGCCGAGGCTCGACCTGCTCCGCAAAGCCGACGCGATCGTCGTCGATGAAGTGCGCAAGGCCGGGTACTACGCGACGCTGTGGCAAAGCTTCGCGGTATTGCTGCCGGTGCAGAGCGTCGGGGTGATGGGCGACGCGCGCACCTACGAATCCACGATCGTCGTCCGGGCCGTCGAAAGCCGCGACGGCATGACGGCGGACTGGGCGCGGCTGCCGCACGAGCTGCTCGGCCGCATCTCCTCGCGCATCGTCAACGAAGTCCGCGGCGTGAACCGCGTCGTCTACGACATCTCGTCGAAGCCGCCCTCTACCATCGAGTGGGAGTAGCAGCCTTGAGTAGCTGGCAGCGGGTAGCGGGCAGCGGGCAGGCAACCGTTAGCGCGCGGCAGTCTTGCCTGGCTACCAGCCGACAGCTGCCAGCCGGCCGCCACCCATGAAGCAATTCGTCCACCTCCACCTGCACACCGAGTACTCGCTGCTCGACGGCGCGTGCCGCATCGACGAGTTGCTCGATCAGGTGAAGTCGCTCGGCATGCCGGCCGTGGCGGTGACCGAGCACGGGAACATGTTCTCGGCCATCACCTTCCACGACCACGCGCGAGCGCGTGGGGTGAAGCCGATTCTCGGCTGCGAGGTGTACGTCGCGCCGGGCAGCCGGCACGATCGCGGCGGGCCGATCAGCGAGAACTACAACCACCTGGTGCTGCTGGCGGAGACGCGCGAGGGCTGGCACAACCTGATCAAGATGGTGTCGGCCGGCTACACCGAAGGGTTCTACCGGAAGCCGCGCATCGACAAGGACCTGCTTGCGCGGTACGGCAAGGGCATCATCGGGCTGAGCAGCTGTTTGAAGGGCGAGATTCCTTCGGCGCTCACTTCCGACCAGACCGCCAGGGCGCTGACCGCCGCCGGAGGGTTCCGCGACATCCTCGGTCGCGACAATTTCTTCCTCGAGCTGCAGTGGCACGGGATTGCCGACCAGAAGGTCGTCAACCGCGGCCTGGCGCCGATCGCTCGTGACCTGGGCCTGCCGCTGGTCGCCACCAACGACGTCCACTACCTGCAGCATGGGGACCACGTCCCGCACGACGTCCTGCTGTGCATCGGCACGGGGCGGACCGTGCACGATACGGACCGGCTCCGTTATCACGGCGATCAGTTCTACCTGAAGACGTACGACGAGATGGCCGCCGTCTTCGGGACGGAGTTCCCCGACGCGCTGTCGAACACCGTCCGCATCGCCGAACGCTGCGACGTCGACCTGAGCGGCACGGAGAATCACCTGCCGAACTTCGCGGTGCCCGAAGGCTACACGCTGGACGAGTACTTCGAGCACCAGGTGCGGCTCGGGTTCGCCGAGCGGCTCGAGCGCCTGCGCCAGCTTTCCGCGGCCGGATCGCTCCGGCATCCCATCGAGGACTACGAACCGCGTCTCGCGTACGAGATCGAGATGATCAAGCGGATGCGGTACCCGGGCTACTTCCTCATCGTCTGGGACTTCATCCGCTACGCGAGAGAGCAGGGGATTCCGGTCGGCCCGGGCCGCGGCTCGGCCGCCGGCAGCCTCGTGGCGTACTGCCTGCGCATCACCGACGTCGACCCGCTGCAGTACGACCTCATCTTCGAGCGCTTTCTCAATCCCGAGCGCGTGTCGCTGCCTGATATCGACATCGACTTCTGCGAGCGCCGCCGCGGCGAGGTCATCGAGTACGTCACGCGCAAATACGGGCGCGAGAACGTGGCCCAGATCATCACGTTCGGGACGATGAAGGCGAGGGCGGCGGTGCGGGACGTGGCGCGGGCGCTGGACATCCCGTTGGCCGAGGCCAACAAGGTGGCCAAGCTCATTCCCGCGACGCTGGACATGACGCTCGACAAGGCCATCGAGGAGACGCCAGCGCTCAAGGAACTGCAAGCGGCCGACCCGAAGGTCGGCGAGCTGCTCGGCGTCGCGCGGCGTCTCGAGGGCATGGCCCGCCATGCGTCGACGCATGCCGCCGGCGTCGTCATCGCGCCGGGGCCGATCACCGACTACGCGCCGCTCTACAAGGGTGGACGCGACGAAATCGTCACGCAGTGGGCGATGAAGGAGATCGAGCGCGTCGGTCTCCTCAAGATGGACTTCCTGGGGCTGAGCACGCTGACGCTCATCCAGGACGCGCTCGCGGAAATCAAGCGCACCACGGGCGAGACGCTCGACATCGACAACGTCCCGCTCGACGATCAGAAGACGTACGAGCTGTTCGGCGAAGGCCTGACCTTCGGCGTGTTCCAGTTCGAAAGCTCGGGAATGCGCGACATCCTGCGCAAAGCCAGGCCGCAGCGGCTGGACGACCTGATCGCGCTCAACGCGCTCTACCGCCCCGGCCCGCTGCGCAGCGGGATGGTCGAGGACTTCATCGCGCGGAAACAGGGGCGCAAGGAGATCGTCTACGAGCTGCCGCAGCTCCAGCCGATCCTCGAGGACACCTACGGCGTCATCGCCTACCAGGAGCAGGTCATGCGTGTCGCCGCGACGCTCGCGAGCTTCACGCTGGGGCAGTCCGACGTGCTGCGCAAGGCGATGGGCAAGAAGAACCCGGCCGTCATGGCGGCGCAGCGCGCGGCGTTCGTGAAGGGCGCGCTGGCCAACGGGATCAAGGAAAAGAAGGCCGAGAAGATCTTCGAGCTGATGGAGCACTTCGCCGGGTACGGCTTCAACAAGTCGCATTCGACGACTTACGCATACCTCGCGTACCAGACGGCGTACCTGAAGGCGAACTACCCATGGCACTTCGAGGCAGCGCTGCTGACCATCGAAGCGCAGAACACCGAGAAGGTGGCCTTCTACCTCGGCGAGTGCCGCGACCGTGGCGTTCCGGTGCTTCCGCCGGACGTCAACGAAAGCGCGCTCCGGTTCACGGTGACGCCATCCGGCGTGCGGTTCGGCCTCACGGCGATCAGGAACGTCGGCGAAGGCGCCATCGAATCGATCCTGGCGGCTCGCGAGGCGCGCGGAGGAAGGCTCCGCACGCTCGGCGAGCTCTGCGAGGATCTCGACCTCCGGCTCGTGAACAAGCGCGTCCTCGAAGCGCTCGTGAAGGCCGGGGCGCTGGACTCCCTCGCGCCGCCCGTGCCTGAAGGGTTCGTCGCGCCGCCGTTGCGGGTGGTGCGGCCGCGGCTGATGGCCGCGCTCGACGGCGCCGTCGAGCATGGTGCGCGCGTGCAGCGCGACCGCGAGCTCGGTCAGGCGGACCTCTTCGGAAACGATGGGCCTGCCGCGACGGGGGACCAGATGCCGGTCGTCCTGCCCGAGGCCCCTGCCTGGACGGAGATGGAGCTGCTCAATTTCGAGAAGGAAGCGCTCGGCCTGTTCTGGAGCGGGCATCCGGTCGATGCGCACATCGCGGACCTGCAGGAGGTCGGCGCGCGGACGATCGGCGAGCTGCAGGGGACCGAGGAGGGCGTCGAGCCCGTTGCGCCCGAGGACTTGCCGGCAGCGGCCAGACCCGTGGCGCGAAGCGGCGAGGACGTTGCCGTCGGCGGCATCATCGCCGCCGTCCGCGCTCTGAAGACCCGCAAGGGCGATCCGATGGCGGTGGCCACGATCGAGGATCGCCACGGCAGTCTCGAAGTCGTGGTGTTCCCCGAGACGTTCAAGGCATGCCGCGCGCTGATCGAAGTCGGTACGCTCGTCGTCGTGCGCGGCAAACTCGAGCGCGACGAAGAAGCCGCGCGCGTGCTCGCGTCGGACGTGCAGCACATCGGCGCCGTGCGTGAGCGGCTCGCGCGCGAGATGGCGATCACGCTGGCCATGCCGCCGCACGGGAGGGAGACGTTCGAGGCGCTGGCGGATCTGTTCTCGAGGCACCGGGGCGACAAGCCCGTCACGTTCCAGCTGGTCCTGAAGGGCCAGCCCGTGCCCCTGCGCGTGCGCGCCCAGGTCTCGGCCCACATCCGCGTGAAACCATCGCCAGGACTGCTGGAGCAGGTGGAGAAGATCTGTGGGCCGGGCGCCGTGCATCTGCGATGATGGGGCAGAGACTCATGCCTGAGCTGCTGGAGTTCGAAGAGCCCCTGGGGGTGCTGGCCAAGGAAATCGAAGCGCTGTCGATGCTGCCCGTCACGGCCGAGCGCGAGGCCGAGATCGACAGCCTGAAGCGCCGGATCGAGTCGATTCGGGGAGAGCTCTATCGGTCGCTGACGCCGTGGCAGCGGGTGCTCGTGGCGCGGCATCCCGAGCGCCCGAGCGTCCTCGAATACGTGAACATGCTGTTCACGGAATTCACTGAGATCCACGGCGACCGGCGCTTCGGCGACGACCACGCGATCGTCACCGGCACGGCGCGCTACAAGGGGGACCCGGTGATGGTCGTCGGCCACCACAAGGGGGGCGCCGACACGAAGCAGAAGATCTTCCGCAACTTCGGCTACGCGCGGCCGGAAGGCTACCGCAAGGCGCTGCGCGCCATGGAGATGGCGCAGAAGTTCTCNCGGCCGATCGTCGTGTTCGTCGACACGCCNGCGGCNTACCCGGGCATCGAATCGGAAGAGCGCGGCATCGCGGAAGCAATTGCGTTGAACCTGCGCGAGATGGCGATGCTCGAGGTCCCGATCATCGTGAACGTGTGCGGCGAAGGCGGCAGCGGCGGCGCGCTCGGCCTGGCCATCGGCGATCGGATCCTGATGCACGAGTTCGCGGTGTACTCCGTCATCCCGCCCGAGGGCTGCGCCGCGATCCTCTGGCGCGATGCCGGGCGCAAGGTCGAAGCCGCCGAGGCGCTGAAGCTGACCGCGCCGGACCTGCTGACCCGCGGCGTCATCGACGAGATCGTTCCCGAGCCGGCCGGCGGCGCGCACACCAACCCGACCGCCGCCGCGACGCTGCTCGACGCGGTGCTCGCCCGCGCGTTGAACGACGTCGGCCGCCTGCCCGTGGCGCAGCGGATCGAGGCCCGGTACCGGAAGTTCCGCGGCATGGGCCGCCTTGGCGAAGACTTCGCCGAGGAGACACAGGGCTCCGCATGATTCCGCCGATCTGGGAGCGCCAGACGGCC
>Ga0065715_10000328_pt1 | contig 26759 bp, 21 predicted proteins | sample MisBulReplicate1_FD_59102 | JGI IMG/M metagenome (GOLD analysis project Ga0065715, IMG submission 59102) | Miscanthus rhizosphere microbial communities from Kellogg Biological Station, MSU, sample Bulk Soil Replicate 1 : eDNA_1 v2 (version 2) | ecosystem: Host-associated > Plants > Roots >...
GACCCGAAGGCGCTGGTCGACGAGATCGAGCGGGCGAAGCGCGAGCTGGGTGTCCGCTACTTCTACCTGTGGGGCGACACCGTCACGCTCAACCAGAAGACGTTCAGCGCCTTCTGCGAGGAACTGATCGCGAGGGACCTCGGGATCCAGTGGTTCGGCAATGCCCGCGCCGACAACCTGACCGACCCGGCCTTCGTCCACCGACTGCGCCGCTCGGGCTGCTGGATGCTCGCGATGGGCATCGAGTCGTCTTCGCCGGAGATCCGCAAGGACATGGTGAAGCGCCTCGAGGAGCAGAAGATCCGGGCGGCGTTCGCCAACCTGCGCGACGCCGGGATCAAGTCGTTCGCGTTCTTCATCTTCGGCTACCCGGGAGATACGCCGGACTCGATGGAGGGGACCATCGAGTACGCGATCGACCTCTCGCCCGATTTCGCGAACTTCTATCCGGCGGTCCCATATCCCGGCACGGCGCTGTACGAGAAGGTGCGCAAGGACGGCATGCTGGCGAATGAAGACTGGTCGAAGATGGAGTACTCGTACTACCTGCTCGACGGCCACGGCCTGAACGAGCAGGTGGTGATGGCAGCCATCAATCGGGCAAAGCGCCGGTTCTTCCTGCGGCCGCGCTACCTCACGCAGCACCTCGCCGACGCGGCACGCCTGGCCTGGACGAAGCCGGCCATCGTCACGCACCTGCTCTCTCGCGTGCTGTTTGGACAAAAGGTCATCGACGTGTCGCCTTCGCGTCTCGCACTGCCAACGGAAGCCAACGTCAGAGGCTCATGAAACCTGCATCGACGCTGGCGGCGGTGCTGCTTGCCGCCGGCGTCGTGTTGGCGCTGAGCGCTCCCCGCGCGCAGGCGCCGCAAGCAGGCGACGAGCCGCTGCGGCCACGAATCCACTTCACGCCGCCGCGCTACTTCATGAACGACCCCAACGGGCTCGTCTACTACAAGGGCGAGTACCACCTGTTCTACCAGCACAACCCGTTCGGCGAGGAGTGGGGACACATGAGCTGGGGGCACGCCGTCAGCCGCGACATGCTGCACTGGCAGCATCTGCCCGTCGCGCTGAGCGAGGAGGGCGGCGTCATGATCTTCTCGGGGAGCGCCGTCGTTGACACGCGAAACTCGAGCGGCTTGTGCCATGCCGACGCCGCCGACCCCTCCTGCCTGATTGCGATCTACTCTGGAGACGGACTCGGGAAGGAAACGCAGAACATCGCGTTCAGCAACGATCGGGGCCGCACGTGGACGAAGTATCGCGGCAATCCGATCATCGATCTGGGCCGGAAGGACTTCCGGGACCCGAAAGTCTTCTGGCACGCGCCGACGGGCCGCTGGATCATGGCGACGGTCCTGGCTGGCGAGCACAAGGTCCGGTTCTTCGGGTCGAACGATCTGATCAAGTGGGAAACGCTCAGCGACTTCGGGCCGGCGGGTGCCACCGGCGGCGCCTGGGAGTGTCCCGATCTGTTCGAGTTGTCTGTTGAGCCGTCGAACGAACGGCGCTGGGTGCTCGTCGTCAATATCAACCCGGGCGGCGTGGCTGGAGGGTCGGGCACGCAGTATTTCGTGGGCGCGTTCGATGGGGTGACGTTCACGAACGAGAACGCCTCGGCACGAACGCTGTGGGCCGACTACGGCAAGGACTTCTATGCCAGCCAGTCGTTCTCGGACATCCCGGCTGCCGACGGCCGTCGCATCTGGATGGGTTGGATCAGCAACTGGGCGTACGCGAACGCGGAGCCAACGGTGCGCTGGCGCGGGGCGCAATCCATTCCAAGGACGTTGGCGCTCAAGCGGTCCTCCGACGGAGTTCGACTCGTCCAGCGGCCCATCGACGAACTGCGGGATCTCAGAGTTGGCGAGGCGGCCGTGGTTGCGGGCAGCTCCGCGCTGCCACCGTCGGCCGAGATCGAGCTGACCCTGACGCGCAGCGATGGGCCGGTGGGCCTTCGGATCTTCAACGAGGCAGGGGAAGAAGTGACGATCGGCGCGACCTCGTCGCCTTCAGAGGTCTTCATCGACAGGCAGCGCTCGAGCGCGGGACCCGCCTTCCACGCCGACTATCCAGGCCGGCACGCGGGACCGGCGCAATGGAAGGACGGCAAGCTTTCCCTGCGCATCGTCTTCGATCGGTCTGTGATGGAGGTCTTCGCCGCCGACGGCACGACGGTCCTCACGGAACGCGCCTATCCCACGCGCCAGTTCGATCGCCTTGAACTGCATCCGCCCGGCAGGACCGGCGGCGCCACCGCACGGCTCTGGGAGCTCCGGAGCTCGATGCCGTAGAGCGTCAGCCCTGGCGGGTGTAACGGACGCTGCGGCCTTGCGCGGATCCGACGAACCTCAGCACGTACAGCTGCCGGAGCTGCGTCAAGTAGCCCATCGCCTCACGCAGGCTCATCTTGCTCTGCCCCGTCGTTCGGTCGACGAACACGTAGGGGACTTCAGCCACCGAGCGCACGGGACTCCGCAGCAGCAGCTCGAGGCAGATCTTGAACCCGCCGGCCGCGATCTGCGCGCCCGTCGCCACTTCACGGCGGATCAGGAAGAACCCCGACGTCGCATCGCGCACCGGCGTCAGAGGCCACGCCAGCAGGCAGGCGAGCTTCGAAAGGAGCCGCCTGCCGGCAGGCCAGTTCTCGACCCGCCCGCCCGGAATGTAGCGGCTGCCGACGACGGCGTCGGCCTTCGACTCGAGGAGCACGCCGTACAAGCGCGCGATGCCTTCGGGCGGATGACTGAAGTCGGCGTCCATCACGCCCACGACGGGACTCCGCGACGCGACGAAACCCTCCATCACCGCGGTGCCTAGGCCGAGTTTGCCGGCTCGATGCACCACGACGAGNCGCGGCCCGATCTCGCGGCTCAGATCGTCTACGACCGCCCCNGTGCCGTCGGGCGAGTTGTCGTCCACGACCACCAGNTCGCCGTCGAGCGTATAGGTGCGAAAGACCTCGAAAACGGCCCGCACGAGCTCGGCGATTCGTGTCCGCTCGTTGTAGGTCGGCACGACGATGGAAAGGAGCGGGGCGGTCGATGTCACGCTGGGAGTGGCGGCTCCGTGCCTGTAGTACGATTCTGTTCCATCTTGGCCACCGCCTCCAACCGAGCTGCGGTTCCCCCTCTCGCATCGCGATTCGTTGAAGCGGTCGTCGTGGCCGCAGCCTTGCTGACTGCCTGCTGGTGGTTCACGCGCCTCGAGCTGCACGCCACCTTCTGGGGCTTCCCGCTCGACGATTCGTGGATTCATCTGCAGTTTGCGAGCAACATCGCATCCGGGCAGGGCTTCTCATACAACGCCGGCATCCCCGTCGCCGGGTCCACGGCACCGCTGTGGACGCTGGTGCTGGCCCTCCCCGCACGGCTCGGTCTTGATCCCGTTGCGAGCGCCAAGGGCCTTGGCATCGCGCTGACGCTCGCCGCGGCGCTCCTGGCCGGCCGTCTCGCCGAGTGGCTCACGAGCTCCCGCGCGGCCGGCTTCTTCACGGCCCTCGTGCTCGCCGTCTCTCCCCGCCTGGTCTGGGGTGCGCTTTCGGGCATGGAGGTCTCGCTCTACGCGCTCCTGGGTGTCTGGGCGGTGCTGTCTTACCTGCGTGCGCTCGAAACGGGCGCGCCATGGTGGGGATTGCTGGTGGGTCTTGCGGGTGCCGCCCGACCTGAAGTGTTCGTGCTGTTTCCGATTCTGGCGACCGACTGGACTGTGCGTGCGGCGCGACGGCAGCTTGTGTCGACGAGCGCGAGCCGATGGGCCGCTCCCCTGCTGCTGTTCGCGATTCCAGCAGCCGCGTTCGTCGCCCTGAATCTCTACACCAGCGGACATCCGCTGCCCCTTACGTTCTACGCGAAGTCATACGGCATGGGCACGGTGCCTTCCTTGATGGAGGGACGCTGGCACGATGCCTGGGTGGACGCGTGGCGCTACCCGCAGCAGTTCTTCTATCTCCTGCTGACCTGGACCGAGACGGAGTACCCGGATCTCGGTCTCGGCGCACTCGTCGGTGCGGCCGCGCTCACCGGAGTGTTCGGCGATCGCCCGCAACGGCGTGGCGCGTACCTGCTCGTCGTGATTCTCGTGGCCGCGCCGGTCATCAAGGCCCTCGGCGCGCCGCAGCCGCCGCTGCTCGTACACGAAGGGCGCTATCTGTTCCACCTTCTCATCCTGTTTCTCGTCGTCGCTGTCGCAGGGTTGATGGAGCTGCACACCCGACTCAAGTGGAAGGCCATCGTCCCTCTCTATTGCCTGGTGTCGCTGATTCGGATGGGGGGAGCGCTCTCTTACGAGGCGCCGCGCTACGCGTCGAAGGTGAAGAACATCAACGACCTCGAGGTCGCCACGGGTCACTGGATTCAGCGCGAGACGAGCAAGGATGCCCGCATAGCCACGAACGACATCGGGGCGATCGCGTTCTTCTCGAAGCGCTTCATCGTCGACACCGAAGGCCTGGTGACGGCCGAGGCGATTCACCCGAAACGGATGCGGCGATTCGTTCCCTTTCTGGAGAGCCAGCGGCCCGACCTGCTGGTGATCTTCCCCGAGTGGTACCCCGAGATCGCGGCCAGGACGGACCTGTTCCATGAGATCTATCGTGTCCACGCACACCAGGATTCCGCGGGCGCGCCGCACCTGGTGATCTATCGAACGCCGTGGACGCGGACCGGCGCCGTGCCCCGCTTCGTGCCGTGATGCGGTGAGATGGAGGCCGCGTGTAGAATTGCGCTGACTCCTTCTTCCCGTCAGATGGCCGAGATCGATCGCTACCGCCAGGAAGACCGCCGCGCTGTCGAGGCGCTCTATCGGCGTGTATTCGGCCCTGATGCCGCCGAGGCAAGCCGCCTGCGGTGGGAGTGGCAGTACCGTCGCAACCCGAACAACCCCGGCGGAACGCCGGTAATCTGGATCGCGCGTGAAGGCCCGACGCTCGTCGGCCAGTACGCGACGATGCCCGTGCGCCTGCAGGTGCGCGGGCAGGAGCTCGACGCGTCGTGGGGTATGGACGTGATGGTGGCCCCCGAGCGCCAGCGGCAGGGCATTGGCGAGGTCCTGTTCCGTACGTGGGACCGCAACGTCGGCGCCTCGCTCGGCCTGGGACTGTCGGACTCGTCGCATCGGCTGTTCCGCAAGATGCAATGGCCCGAACCCGGCCCCATCCCCTGTTTCGTCAAGCCGCTGACCCGCCGCGCGTTGAAGCGGCCGCAGTGGCCCGAGCCACTCAACCGGCTTGTCTCGGCGGTCACGCTGCCCTTTGTCCGGCTGGTGGCACGCTCGCGACCGCTCAGGGCCGAAGTCGAACCGATCCGGCGCTTTTCACCGGAGTTCACCGATCTCTGGGAGCGACTTGCGCCGCGGTTCGAGTTCGCCGTCCGCCGTGACGCCGCGTACCTGAACTGGAAGTTCGTCGAGGCGCCGCACGTCCGGTACGTGCTCGCCGCCCTGCGCCGCGACGGCGTCCTGCACGGCTATGCCGTGTATCGCCACCTGCAGGAAGCGCGCAGCCGCGCGACGAACCTCGTCGACTTCCTCGTCGACCCCGACGATGAGGCAGGGCTGAAGACGCTGTTGCGCTGGGTGGACCGGGAGGCACGCGCGGCCGACTCGGACAAGATACGCACGTTCAGCCTGCACGCGGGGTTCAGGCGCGTGCTTCGCCGATCGGGCTACTTCGCCGTCAAGTCGATGATGGAGTTCACCGTGAAGGTGAACGGGCTGACGCTGCCCGCCAACTTCTACTCGACGACCGATCGCTGGCACGTCACGCTTGGTGATTCCGATCAGGACCGCTGACGCGATGAGACCGTACCTGCTCGTCGGCATCGACACCGAGGGCGACAACCAGTGGGACCTGAAGTCGCGGGAGCACCAGACCTTCGAGAACATCTACGCGCTGCCGAAGCTGCACAGTCTGTTCGGACGACACGGTGTGCGGCCCACGTACGTGGTCACCTGGCCGGTGGCCAGCGACGAGCGATCGCAGCAAGTGCTGCGCTTCCTGCTGCTGCGGGGTGATTGTGAGATCGGCGCGCACCATCACGCGTGGGAGACCCCGCCGTGCAGCGCCGAGGATGTCAGGGCCCATCGTTACGCGTCGACGCTCGGTCTCGATCAGTTCGAGGCACAACTCGCCCAGTTGACCGCGGCCATCGCCCGGGCAGTGGGCGCGCCGCCGGTCTCGTACAGGTCCGGGCGATTCGGCTTCGACGGCTCGCACGTGGCGGCGCTGGAGCGCTACGGCTATCTCGTCGATTCGAGCGTCGTCCCGCTCTTCAACGAGTCGCACAAAGGCGGGCCGGACTTCTCTGAAGCGCCGGTCACTCCGTACTTCCTGGCGTACGACTCGGCGGTGCGGCCGGGTACGAGCCAGGTGCTCGAGATCCCCTGCTCGGTGGGACTCCATCGCCGAGTGCCGCCGTCGCTGGCGCACGCCTGGGCTCGCGTGCCGTGGCCGTACATGACGCGTCGAATTCTCCGCAAGCTCGGCGTCGCCCGGCTCGACTGGCTGCGTCCGTCGTTCTCCTCGTTCGACCAGATGTGCGCGCTCGCCCGCCGCCTGGCGGCGGAAGGCGTGCCTGCGCTGAACGTCATCTTTCACTCGAGCGAGGCTATCGTCGGCGGCAGTCCGTACAACCGCACTCAGGCCGAGCTGGACGCCTTCCTCGATCGGCTCGATCGGTTCCTGCAGTTCGCCGTGACGGAACTGGGCGCGCAGCCGACGACGTTCCGGGAATTCCACGCGAGGTTTGCGGGCGCCCCCGCGGAGGCGGCCGATTCGGTTCCGGCCTGATCCGATTCGCTCGTGCGCATCTGCCACGTCTCTCCGCACCTTCCGCCAGACCAGGCTGCCAACGCCCTGCTCCCCTATCACCTCGGGCGCTGGGCGGTCGAACATGGCAGCGAAGTGTCGTATGTGGCGCATCCGCCCCGGGCCTCGCGGAACCTTCACGACGAAGCGGCACGCCTGCCTGGGCCGGTCACGTGGATCCCCGCCTCACGCGGCGGGCGAGTGGCCCGGCTGACGCGCATCGGCAGTGTCACGGCGGCGGCGGAGATTGTGAGCGCAGCCCGCCCGTCCATCCAGGCTGCCGACGTCGTACACCTGCACAGCAATGGGCTCATCGTCGAGGTGGCATCGTGGGTCGCCGAGCGCGCGGGCAAGCCCTGCGTGCTGACGCTTTATGGCACGGAGATCTGGCACTACAAGCCGAAGAAAGGCCTCGACCTGTTCACGCGCGCGTATCGCAACGCCGCCCACGTGACCTTCTACAGCCACGGGCTGCAGACGCGGGCAGTCGAGCTGGGGCTGGCGCGGCACCGGGCATCAGTCGTTTACCCGCCGGTGGCGCCCGAATTCACGTATCACGACTCGGGTGCGCAGCTCTCCGCGCGGATGGCGCTCGGCATCCGCGCGCGGCACGTGCTGGTGAACGTGAAGCGCCTGCATCCGCTGGCCGGCCAGCGCTACCTGCTCGAGGCGCTTGGCGAAGTGGTGCGCACGCACCCCGACACGCGACTTATCATCTGCGGGACCGGTCCGCTGCTGGACGAGCTGAAAGTCGTCGCGCGCACCAACGGAGTGGAAGGACACGTGACCTTCGCTGGCCTCGTGGACAACCAGGCCATCGCGCGCTTCGACGCGGCCGCCGATGCCTTCGTGCTGCCGTCGCTGCTCGAAGCGTGCCCGACGGTGGCGCTCGAGGCGCTGGCGTCCGGCACGCCGGTCATCACAGCCGACAACCCGGGTGGTGTGGAGCTGAGCGAGATCTTCGGATACGACGTGAGCGTGGTGCCAAAGGAGAACCCCCTGGCGCTCGCGCGCGCCATCATCACGTTCCTCGACGAAAAGCGGCGTGCCCGCGAATCCACGGTGCGCATCATCACGCAGGAGTTCCGGCCGCCGGCGGTCCACCGACAGTTCGACGAGATCTATCGTTCGGTCGCCGGCGCGGAGGGCGTCTCCGCATGAGGGGACACGTCGGCTCCGCGTTCGGATGCGGCCTGTTCGGCGCCCTTGCGGGCGCCGCGGCCATGATCCTCCTCTACAGCCTCGACGCCGGCCTGGTCGTGGAGATGTCGCACGACCGCCCGGGACTGCTGCACGGCTTTTACAACGGCGAGCGGGAGGGGGAACTGACTTTCGCGTGGACGGCCGAGCGCGCCGAGCTTCCGCTGGCGGGGCTCGAGCGAAACGTCACGTGGGACGCCACGGTTCGCGTGCGCGGCGCAAGGAGCAATCCCGCGTCGCTGCCCGTCGTCACGATCCTGGCCGATGGGGCGCCGCTCACGTCCCGACCGACATCGAACGAGTTCCAGGATATCGCGGTCACCATCCCGGAACACCCCGGCCGCGCGCGCGGCCTGACGCTGTCGATCGTCTCGTCGAACACGTTCGTGCCCGGTCCCGGCGACCGTCGTCGGCTCGGCGTCCAGGTGGACCGCATCACACTCGAGCCCGTCGGCCGCAGCGCGTTTCCTCCGCGCAGGTCCGTGTTCGTGGCCGCGCTCGCATCACTCGTGTTCGGGGTCGTCTTCGGCCTGCTGGGCGCGACGGCCACCACGGCCGTCGGCGCGGCGACGCTGCTCGCGGTGGGCCAGGCTGCGGTGCTGCGCGTCGGCCTCGGTCCTTTTTCGCCCTGGCTGACGACGGTGGATCAGCTCGCCGGCGGGATCGGCCTCGCGCTGCTGGCAGCGGCGGCGGTGATCGAGCGCTGGCGCGGCGAACGGCTGCGAAACACGGCGCGCTTCGCGATGATGTTCACGGGCTCGGCGCTGTACTTGAAGCTGCTGGTCCTGCTTCACCCCGACAAATGGCTGATCGACGCGGTGTTCCACGCGCACCGCCTCGAGAACGTCATGACCGGCAACTATTTCTTCACGTCGATCGCGCCTGGCGGCTACACGTTCCCCTATCCCATCGCGCTGTACGTGACGGCGCTCCCGCTGGCGCGCATCGTGACCGATCACGTGCTGCTGCTCAGGCTCGTCGCGGCGGCAGCCGAGGCGCTGTCGGCGCTCTTCTTCTACTGGATGATCGTGCGCGGCTCGGGCGACCGGCTGGCGGCGGCCGTCGCCGTCGCGGTGCTGCAGATCATGCCGCTCGGCTTCGGCGTGCTGGCGGCAGCGAACCTGACCAATGTGTACGGGCAGGCCGCGGCGCTGGTCGCCATGACGCTCGTCACCGTCGCCGTCGTGACGTCGGACTCGCCGTGGCCGGTCATCGTCACCGCAGGCGTCGTGACGTTCGTGGCCTTCCTCTCGCACACGAGCACATTCGCGACGCTGGCCGGCATGCTGGCGCTCTCGGGCCTCCTGCTCGTCGTGCTCGGAGAGCCGCCGACCAGGCGCGCCGGCGTCCGGGTGCTGGCGATGCTGCTCGTCGCGAGTGCGCTCGCGATCGCGCTGTACTACGCGCGGTTCATGCCGACCTACAGGACTGAATGGGTGCGCATCCGCGGGGAAGTGGCGGGCACGACCACCGAGGCGCCGCCGTCGTCGCAGTTGTACCAGCCGGGCGGCGCATCGATCCCATCTCGCGCCGCAGCAGTGCCGGGCACGGCCGCGGCCTACTACACGTGGCCGTTCCTCGCGCTCGGGATCATCGGCCTGGCTGGGTGGCGGGAGCGCCTCCGCGATCCGTTCTGGATCGTAGTCAACGGCTGGCTGTTCGCGTGTCTGGGATTTCTCGCCCTTGGCGTGCTCACACCCGTCGACTTTCGCCATTACTATGCGGCAATGCCGGCTGTCGCCATCCTGGCCGCCCATGCGATCGTGACGATGTGGCGGAAGAACGCCGGACCCTGGCGCGCCGTCGCCGCCGGACTGGCAGGGCTCGGCGCCGGAATCGGCGTCAATCACTGGCTTCGCATCATCGGCACGCCCCTTTTCTGATCGGCGTGCGACACGGCCCGGCCGCCGGGCATGGAGACACCTGTGGCCCTCATGGACGTTGTAAGCAAGTCGATCACCGACGCGATGAAGGCGCGCGACCAGATGACGCTGGGCACGCTGCGCATGCTGAAGTCGGCGCTCACCATGAAGGAGGTCGAGAAGGGGCGCGGGCTCGAGCCGGCCGAAGACCTGCAGGTCGTGGCGAGCATGGTGAAGCAGCGCCGCGACTCCATAGAGCAGTTCACCAAGGGCAACAGGCTCGACCTTGCGGAAAAGGAGACGAAGGAGATCGCCATTCTCGAGCGCTTCCAGCCCCCGGCAGCCAGCGCCGACGAGATCGCCACGGCGGTCGAGGCTGCCGTCGCNTCAACAGGCAGTTCTTCGGCGAAAGATTTCGGCAAGGTAATGANAGCCGCAATGGCTGAGCTTGGAGGCAAAACCGCCGACGGCAAGGCCGTCAGCGAGGCNGTGCGAAAGCGCCTCAGTTGATTCAGCAAACTTTCCGGGGCAACGGTCCGTCTACTCCAGTGGGAACACCCATTTCCCATCCTCCTCTTGGGGTCGAACGGTCCCCCCGTTCGGCCCTTCTTTTTTGCCGACGGACATGAGCGCGCCGCACGACGTCTCGCGGCTCGCGCGATCGGCCGGTGTCATCGGCGCCGCTACGCTCGCCAGCCGCGTCCTCGGGCTGGTGCGCGAGCAGGTGATGGCGTACCTGTTTGGCGCCGGCAATGCCGTCGACGCCTTCAACATCGCCTTCCGCATTCCAAACCTCGTGCGCGATCTGTTCGCCGAGGGCGCGATGAGCGCGGCGTTCGTGCCTACGTTCACCCGCGTGCTGACCCGGGAGGGCAAGCCCGCCGCATGGCGGCTCGGCAATCACGTCGTCAACGCGCTGCTCGTGTCAACGGTCGTCATGGTCGGCCTCGGTATTCTGTTCGCGCATCCGCTGGTGATCGCCCTTGCTGGCGACTACTCGGCCATTCCCGGCAAGGTCGATCTCACCGTCGAGCTCACCCGGACGATGCTGCCGTTCCTGGTGTTCGTGGCGATCGCGGCCGCGATGATGGGGATGCTGAACTCGCTCGACCGCTACCTCGTGTCGGCGATGGCGCCCGCCGTGTTCAACGTCTGCAGCATCGCGTGCACGCTCGCGCTGGTGCCGCTGCTGACGCGCATGGGCTGGCCGACAATCCTCGCGATGGCGTTCGGCGTGCTCGCCGGCGGCCTCGGGCAGGTGATGATCCAGTGGCCCGCACTGTCGCGTGAGGGCTATCGCTACCAGCCCGTGCTCAATCTGCGGGAGCCCGGCCTGCGTGACGTGCTCATCCTCATGGGCCCGGGCACGCTGGGCCTTGCGGCCACACAGGTGAACGTGTTCGTGAACACGTGGCTCGCCACCAGTCAGGGCACGGGCGCCGTGTCGTGGCTGAATTACGCGTTCCGGCTGATGTACCTGCCGCTCGGGTTGTTCGGCGCCTCAATCGCCACGGTGTCGGTGCCGGCAATCGCGCGCAGGGCGGCGGAACGCGATTTCGACGGCCTGCGCCGCACGCTCTCATCCGGCGTCGCGATGATGCTGGCGCTCACGATCCCCGCGACGCTGGGCCTCATGGTCCTCGCGCGTCCGATCGTCGCGCTGCTCTTCGAGCGCGGACGTTTCACGCCAGCCGACACCGAATCGACGGCCGCCGCGCTCGTCTGCTACGCGGTCGGACTGGCCGGCTACTCGATCGTGAAGGTGGCCACGCCCACCTTTTACGCCATCGGCCAGAGTCGCACGCCCGTCGTGGTCAGCACGGTCATCGTCGCCGTCAATGCGGTGCTCAACGTGATGATGGTACGTCGCTTCGGATACACGGGCCTGGCGATCGGCACGTCGATCAGCGCGCTGGCCAATGCGATCCTGCTCCTGTACCTGTTGCGCGAACGCCTGGGACCGCTCAACGGCCGCCGTCTGCTCACGGTATCGATCAGGATGCTGGGGGCCAGCCTCGTGATGTCATTCGTCGCCTGGGGCGTCGAGCGGCAGCTGGCGCTGGCGCTCCCCGGACACGGGCTCGCGATGGAACTGGTGCGCGTCGGATCCGCCATCGTTGCCGGCCTGGCGATGCTTACTCTGCTCGCCCGGATGCTCCACGTCTCCGAGTTCACCGAGATCGTTCGGGCACTCATGAGCCGCATCGCCTCGGGCGAGGCACGGCAGGACGTCTGAACACAAGATTGGCGGGCCAGGCGCGGGGCGCCATCGGTGGCCCTGTGGTACGATTCGACGGGCATGCCTTCCTCTGGCGCGTCATACACGTACACGCTCGGCCCGGGCCGGATGTCGCCCGTCGTGAAGTGGCTGATCATCGCCAACGTGGCGATGTACGTCGCCACGGTTCTGACAGGGCGCCTGCTCGAGCCGCTCTCCCTCGTTCCACACGACGTCATCGAGCGTGGATGGATCTGGCAGCCCGCGACGTACATGTTCCTGCACGGGGGCACGTTCCACATCCTGTTCAACATGCTGTCGTTGTGGATGTTCGGCACGGACCTCGAACTGAGCTGGGGCTCGCGGTTCTTCGCGCGCTACTACGCCGTGACCGGCATCGGCGCAGGTCTCGTGACAGTGCTGGTTTCGTTGCTGCCATTCCAGGAGGCGACGTCGATGTACTACGGATCGACCGTGGGCGCCTCTGGAGCCATCTTCGGACTGCTGCTGGCCTACGGCCTCTATTTCCCCGAACGGCGGATCTACCTCTACTTCCTGTTCCCCATTCCCGCCAAGTACTTCGTGATGATCTTCGGCGGCGTCGCGTTGCTGTCGTCAGTCAGCGGCGGGGGTGGCAACCTTGCGCACTTCACGCACCTCGGCGGCCTCGTCGTCGGGTACGTCTACCTGAAGTCGCGGCGGCTGGCCAGGTTCAGTCCGATCGCGGAGTTGAGGTACCGCTACCTGAAATGGAAGATCGGCCGCATGCGCCGCAAGTTCGATGTGCACGAGGGTGGCCGATCGGACGATTGGGACCGCAAGATCCACTGAGTCGATGACGACGACCCGCGGCCGGCTGGCGCTGCTGGCCGTCATCATCCTCGCCTGGTTCGGGGTTTTCGAGGCCTCGCTGCGCGTCGCCGGAAGCTCCGAGGCGGACCCGACGTTCCGCAACCTCTTCACGCTCGACCCGGTCATCGGCTACCGGCTCCATCCCTCCACGTCCATCCGTTACACGACGTCGGAGTTCTCGACCGACATCTCGATCAACAGCGCCGGCGTCCGCGATGAGGAGATAGGCCCGAAGCCTCCGGGCGAGCGCCGGATTGTGGTGCTCGGCGACTCGCTGGTGCTGGCCGTGCAGGTACCGCTTCAGCACACCTTCTGCAAGCAGCTCGAGCGGCGGCTGAACGGGCGCGGCGCGACGCACTATCGGGTCATCAACGCGGGCGTGCAGGGGTATGGGCCGGTTGAAGACACGCTGTTCTACGAGCGCGTGGCCGCGCGGCTGCAGCCCGATCTGGTGGTGGTGGTGGTCTTCGTCGCCAACGACGCCATCGAGGCGTCGGACCGATCGTTCCGCCTGACATCCGGCGGTCTGCCCGTCGTGGGCGCCAGGCGTGAGGTCGTGCGCAACATCCGCCGGGTCGTCAGGGCCAGCGTCGTGCTGCAGATCCTCAGCCAGCGGTGGAGTCAGCTCAAGGAGCGATTCAGAGGGGGGCGGGCAGCGAGACCCGATCGCCGCCTGCTGACGTATGCGACGCCGGAGACCGACGAGGTGAGCCGGGGCCTGGACGTCTCGCGCGAGGCGCTGGCGCGGCTCGCCGGCCACGTGACGGGGTCGGGCGCGCGCATCGCCATAGCGCTGATGCCCGCGCGGTTTCAGATCGATCCAGAGGAGTTCGAGCGCCTCCGGGCGGTGGTCGAGCCCGCCGGCTATCGCATGAGCGTCGACGGCGCGAACGATCGGTTCCGCGCGGCCCTTTCTCCGCTGAACCTGCCGCTGGTGGATCTGCTGCCGGCACTGAGGGCGGCCAACCGGTCAGGCGACGTCTTCTTTGCCTCCACGGTCCACCTCACGCCGTACGGGCACGAGGTTGCCGCGGACGCGCTGCTGTCGTTCCTCGACCAGGCGCACCTGACGCCCTGAGCCGCGCATGGTCTTCAACTCCATCCAATTCGTCGTGTTCTTCGCCGTGGTCTATGGGGCGTACCGCATCCTGCCGCATCGCGCGCAGAACTGGCTGCTGCTCGTCTCGAGCTACGTCTTCTACGCCGCGTGGGACTGGCGGTTCCTGAGCCTGCTGATCGCGTCAACGGTGGTGGACTACACCGTTGCGCGGTATCTCGACGTGCTCCCCGACGGGCCGCGCCGGCGCCGCGTGCTGTGGATCAGCATCGGCTTCAACCTGGGCGTTCTGGGGTTCTTCAAGTACTTCGGCTTCTTCGTCGAGAACTTCGATGCGCTCACGCAATGGTTCGGCGTGGACGTGTCGGTGCCGGTGCTGCACGTCGTGCTGCCGATCGGCATCTCGTTCTACACGTTCATGACGATGAGCTACGTCATCGACGTGTACCGCCGCGAGATTCCGGCGACGCGGCACCCCCTGGACTTCGCGGTGTTCGTCGCCTTTTTCCCGCATCTGGTCGCCGGCCCGATCCTGCGCGCGCCGGCGCTGCTCCCTCAGATCTCGTCACCGCGCCGGATCACGCGCGAGCAGATGGTCGAGGGAACGTGGCTCGTCACGTGGGGCCTGTTCAAGAAGGTGTTCGTCGCAGACAACCTTGCGACCGTCGCGAACGCCGTGTTCGCGCAGGGCCACTCGCCGTCCGCGCTCGAGGTGCTGATTGCCGTCTACGCGTTCGCCTTCCAGATCTACGGCGACTTCTCGGGGTACTCCGACATCGCGCGCGGACTGTCGAAGTGGATGGGCATCGAGCTCAGCCTGAACTTCCGCTTCCCCTACTTCGTGCGATCGCCGCAGGCGTTCTGGCGACACTGGCACATCAGCCTTTCCACATGGCTCCGGGACTACCTGTACTTCCCGCTCGGCGGAAATCGCGGGTCACAGCTCGCGACGTACCGGAACCTGATGATCACGATGATTCTGGGCGGGCTCTGGCACGGCGCGGCGTGGCCGTTCGTCTTCTGGGGCATCTACCAGGGCGCGCTGCTGGTGATGTACCGGTGGGTCAGCGAGCTGCCGTCGGCGCGTAGATGGGTTGGCTCGCTGGAACGACCCGCGTGGCGGGTCGTCGGCTGGACGGTGATGTTCCATCTGACCTGCTACGGCTGGCTCCTGTTCCGCGCGCGGTCGGCCTCTCAGATCGCGTCGATGACCGGCGCGCTGCTGACGAACTGGACGCACACCTCGCTCGAAGCGCCGCACTACGCCATGCAGCTGCTGTTCTACGCAGGCCCGCTCGTCGCGATCCACGCGTGGGAAGCCTGGCGTGACGACCTCGATGCCGTGAGGCACATGCCGCTCATCCCGCGATACATGATGTGCGTGTCGCTGGCCTATCTGTTCGTGCTCTTCGGCGAGTTCGGCGGGTCGCAGTTCATCTACTTCCAGTTCTGACACTGAGGAACAGAACTGAAGTTCTGCTCCACTGGTGTCCCTGGCAGCAACGGTGTCGCCTGTGCTTCACTGCTGCCCGCGACGAAAGTAGTCGTCCGTCCCGTTCAGCCAGTCGTGGCGGATCGGGCTGAAGATGTCGAGCGTGAGAGTGTCGTCGAGCGCTTCGGCCTGGTGCTCGACCCAGGACGGGATCAGCAGCACTTCCCCTTCGCGAACCGTCACGTCTTCGCCGCCGACGAGGAACCGAATCGAACCCTGAAGGACGTAGGTGAGCTGCTCGGCCTCGTGCTTGTGCATCGGCACGACCGCGCCGCGCTTGAGATAGATCTGCGAGAGCATCTCCTTCTCGCCCGTCACGATCTTCCGCGAGATGACCTCGGTGACCTTCTCGAGCGCGATCTCATCCCAGCGATGCAGTCGAACCCCTTCGGCCATGGCTACTGTCCCTTCCCCTTTGGCCTTGCGGTGGCTCTTCCAGCCGCGGCCGCCTTCTTCCCCATTGTGACAGCGCCTGCGTCCGCCGCCGAGTCGATGTAGGACGTGACGTCTTCCAGCGTGACGGCTCCGTAGTACCACGTGCCCGCCGTGTCGGCTTCCGCCGCAACCGCGCGGAAGATGTCGCCGACCGAACGGGCCCCGTCGACGAAGTTCAGGACTTCGTAGGCCATCAGCGGGTGCAGGGCCGGCGGCCGTTTGATCTTGCTTCGCTTGTCCAGATAGCCGGCCACGTCGTCGACGAACGAGGGTACGCGCGAATTGGCCTCCTGCTCCGCCACCGTTGGCGCCGGCGCCGAGGACATCGGCGCGAGGAGCGATCGGAGACGCGCCATCGCCGCGTCTGACGTCGGCAATTGTGCGAGCGCCGAAGACACGAGGGACGCGGAATCACCCGAGAGGGCTGCAATAGACCTGACAACGCGCTGTTCGCGCGCGGCGCTCTCGCCGACCAGTGCGATCGCCCGCTCGCGGGCCGCGACGTCGCCGCCGGCCGCCTCGCCGGCCAACTCAATCGCGCGCCGGGTATCGTGGCCAATCCGCTCGAGGCCCCGGCCCACCACCTGGCCGGCCAGCGAAGGCAGCTCCCTGCTGCCCGCCGTAGCCACGAACCACGCGGACGCCGCCACCGCCACGGCGTTGCGCTTCAACTGCGTCGGATCGATCTGCCACAGGTCGTCGTCGCTCGAGTGGATGTAGTCGTCGGGCCAGTTGGTGAACGTGACGGCCGGGATACCGATTGGCGCCATGTTGAACGCCTGGTGGTCGGTATTATTGTGGAACGGCACCACGCGGGCGTCGTAGCGCTCGCGCGTCCCGAGCCTCGACAGGATAGGCCGGCTGAAGGGCTGGTCCTCCGTGGCGGCGCCACCACCGCTCGCCGGGTCGCCGCCCGGGCGGATCTGACGCGCCTGGACGGCGGCGAGATACGCGGTGTTGCCCTCGACGAGGGATTCGACAATCGATTGCACGACGTCCCCGAGGAAGCTGGGCCGCGACGCGGGCGGCCGCGTCACGAACTGCACGCGGCTGCCGGCCGACTGCTTCGCGCCCACCATGTCCTGGTTGATGTTGACCAGCACCTTCCGGCGCTCGTCGGGGTGATCGGCAAAGTACTGTTCTTCGGCCGAGATCTCGTTCACCCACCAGAAGCGGATGTCGCGCGCCGGCCGCGCGATCCGGCCATCGTCAATCATCCGCTTCAACGCCCGGGCGATCTCCAGCACGTTGGCGCAGCCGCTCCCGTCGTCGTTGGCGGAGAACCGCTCCTCCTGCAGGTGTCCCGTCAGCACGATGGCCTGATCGTGAATCGTCGTGCCGCGGATCACCGCTTCAACGATGGCCTGGCTGGCAGGTTCACGGAACGACGACTCCACTTTCGCGCGGACGTGGTACGGCGTGTTCGACGCGGCAAGCTCCGCGCGCAGACGCTTGCCGTCGCGCTGCGACAGCACGAAGGCGAACGTGCCCTGTTTCGTCTTGTCCGCGTTCTCCACAGGTATGCGCTCCCACGGGATCTGGTCCTGCAGATCGGAGCGGCTCATCGTGAAGTGGACGACGCCCAGCGCGCCGCGCTTCCAGACGGCCTGCTCGACGATGGTGGAGAGCGTGCCGCTCGCGAGAACCACCTTGCCCGCGACGTCCTTGCCCGTGTAGTCCGCGTCGGTCTGTCCCACTCCGACATCCACGAGCTCTGCCGAGCTGATGTCAGTCGGCCTGCTGTAGTCGGCCATCGAGAGCGCCGTCTCGGGCGTGAATGCCAGACGACGCTGATACGGCTCGGTAATCCAGAGCTCGCCCAGGTGTGCGGACCAACTGTTCGAGTTGTACTTGAGCGGGATGTACCGCACGTCTTCGAGCCCGTACTCGCGCGCCTTCTGCTCGACGTACTTCGCGACGGCCTCGAAGCCCTCGCTGCCGCCCATTGGCCGGTGATAGTGCGTGAGCCAGCGGATGTGCTCGAAGGCGATGTCGCCCGAAATCTCGTTGACGAGCGCGCCGTACACGCCGTCGGGAAGCAGAGGCGACCGCTGGGCACGGGCCGGCCCGGCGGAAATGACGAGGACAATTGCAGTGATGACTGCAAGTGATTGTCGCATCGAGGTCTCTGAGTGTTTTGACGAGGCTGGAGCGGGCGGATTATAGCATCCGCCCGGTGCTATAATCGGAGGCTGTGTGCGGGGCGCGAGCCCTGCTGTCTGTCTGCGTCGAGGCTGCCTGATGAAGGTTTCGGCCACCCGTCACACCCCCTCGCACCTTCGTCCGGATTCTTCGAACCACTCGTCGACAACCACCGACCTCGGGGCCGACGATCTGCGTCACGCCTACCGGCTGATGCTGACGTCGCGCCGGCTCGACGACAAGGAAATTCAGCTCAAGAACCAGAGCCAGATCTTCTTCCAGATCAGCGGCGCCGGCCACGAAGCCATCCTTGTCGCCGCAGGTCTCACCATCCGCCCCGGCCGCGACTGGCTCTGTGCGTACTACCGCGATCGTGCGCTGTGCCTCACGCTCGGCGTGACGCCGTACGACATGCTGCTGCAGGCCGCCGGCGCGAAGGACGATCCGGCGTCACACGGCCGACAGATGCCGTCGCACTGGAGCAGCCGGACTCTGAACATCGTTTCGCAGGGCAGCCCGACGGGCACGCAGTGCCTGCACGCGATCGGTGTGGCCGAAGCGGGGCTGCTCTACGAGCAGGTCGAGACGATTCCCGATCGCGAGTCGAGGTTCCACGCCGACGAAGTGGTCTACTGTTCGCTCGGCGACGGCGCGACGAGCGAAGGCGAATTCTGGGAGTCCCTGAACACCGCCTCGATGCGGCAGCTTCCCGTCGTCTATCTCGTCGAAGACAACGGCTTCGCGATCTCGGTGCCCGTCGAAGCGCAGACGCCCGGCGGCGCAATCTCGACGCTGGTCGATCGCTTCCCGCACCTGAAGGTCCTGCGCGTCGACGGCTGTGACTTCCTTGCCAGCTTCCGCGCGATGCAGGAGGCCGTCCAGTGGGCACGCGAGCGCCGCGGTCCCGCGCTCGTGCACGCGTCGGTCGTGCGTCCGTACTCCCACTCGCTCTCGGATGACGAGCGGTTGTACAAGACTGCGGCGGAGCGGGCGGCCGAGGCCGAGCGCGATCCGGTGCGGCGGATGCGCGAGTTCCTGCTTGCCGAAGGTCTCGCCACCGAGAACGATCTCGAGCAGATCGCGTCGGAAGTGGATCGCGAGATCGCCGAGGCGACCGATCGTGCGCTGGCTGCCGAGAAGCCGCCGCGATCGTCGGCTGCCGATTGGGTGTTCTCGCCGGACGTGGACCCGACTTCGAAGAGCTTCGAGACGCCGGCCGAGCCGCAGGGCAAGGCCGACACGATGGTGGCGGCCATCAACCGGACGCTGCGGGACGAGATGGCGCACAACCCGCGCATCGTCGTCTTCGGGCAGGACGTCGCGGACTGCAGCCGAGAGGATCACCTGGCCGAGATCTCGGGCAAGGGGGGCGTGTTCAAGGTGACGCACGGCCTGCAGCGCAAGTTCGGCGGCGCGCGCGTGTTCAACTCGCCGCTGGCCGAGGCCAACATCGTCGGGCGTGCGTTCGGCATGGCCGTCCGGGGCATCAAGCCGGTTGTCGAGATCCAGTTCTTCGATTACATCTGGCCGGCGATGATGCAGATCCGCGACGAGATCACGATGCTGCGCTACCGTTCGGGCAACACGTACTCGTGCCCGATGGTCATCCGCACGCCGATCGGCGGCTACCTGCGCGGCGGCGCGCCGTATCACAGCCAGTCGGGCGAGAGCATCTTCGCGCACTGCCCGGGCATCCGCGTGGTGTTTCCCTGCACGGCCCAGGACGCCGCCGGACTGCTGCGCACGGCGATCCGGTGCGACGATCCGGTGCTCTTCCTCGAGCACAAGCACCTGTATCGCCAGACCTACAACAAGGGCGAGTACCCCGGCCCGAACTACATGGTCCCGTTCGGAAAGGGAGCGGTACGCCGCGAGGGTAGCGACGTCGTGGTGATCACGTGGGGCGCGCTCGTCCAGCGGGCGCTGGTCGCCGCGCAACAGGCCGAGAAGGAAGGCTTCAGCGTCGCCGTCTTCGACCTGCGTACGATCATCCCCTACGACTGGGCGGCCATCAGCGCGTTGGTGCAGAAGACGAACCGCGTGATCGTGGCGCACGAAGATCAGCTCACCTGCGGCTTCGGCGCCGAGATCGCCGCGCGTATCGCCGACGAGCTCTTCCATCACCTGGACGCGCCCATCCGGCGCGTCGCGGCGCTCGACTGCCCGGTCGCCTACGCGCCGGATCTCGAAGAGGAAATCCTGCCGCAGTCGGCCGACGTGCTGCTCGCCATCAGGGACGTTTGCAGGTACTAGCGCGGTGTCCTGTTCGCTGTAGCAGGTAGCGGGCAGCGGGCAGCCCGCCGCCAACGAGAATTCAAGACAGGCGCTGGGGTTGAAGATCGACTGCCAGCCGCTGGCTGCCAGCTGCCAGCGAATACGCTCCTGCCGCGTAATCCGGACACGGCACTCGGCGGCGCGAACCTCAGCCGTCGGGTGGACGGATTCCCCGGAAACTCGAAAGCCGACAAACAGTTCCAGTGGTCGAGCTGGAATTGGAGGCGGTCTTGTATGACGTCCACCGGAGGATCTCATGCGTACTCGTGCGCTCATGCTCATGCTGATTGCCGGTCTCATGGCTCCCCTGCCTGCTCTTGCTCAGACCCGTCACCATGCCGAACGCCAGCCAGCCGAGGGCAGCATCGCCGTCGAGGGCGGTATCGGCTTCTTCGTGCCGCAGGACTCGGCATTTGGAACGGCCCTCGACCTCGAAGGCCATGGTGACTTCTACCTGACGTCGCGCCTTGGCGTGCGCTTCGGCGTGGACTGGACCGACCCCTCCTTCCATCGCGAGTCGTCGGACTCGCTTCGACAGGTCCGATTCGGGGGCGATGTGATCTACAACTGGGAAGGCGGCAAGTGGCATCCGTTTGCCGGGGCTGGCATTGCGGCTCACGTGATTCAGCAGAAGGACAACGGGCGCGACCTCGGAGGCTCCGAGTCGAAGCTGGGCGGGGCACTGTTGGGCGGGGTCGAGTACTTCTTCAACCGGAACTCAACCTTCACGGGCGAGGCGCGGTATCAGTTCGTCGGAGACACGAGGAATGGCTACAACCCGTCTGGCCTCGTGCTCCTCTTCGGCTTGAAGCGGTACTTCTAGTCGACTAGCGGCGACGTCGGAAGCCTGTCGGTTCCGGCATCGACATGGGTGCCGGAGCCGCAGGCTGGTCGTAGGCCGCCTGGATGGCGTCGCGCCAGATCTCGGCGATTTTCGTGTAGCCCTCCGGCGTCGGGTGCAGGCCATCGACGCCGATGTAGCCGACGTACGTCCCCATCTGGCCGTAGAGGTCGACGAGCCGTGCGCCCTCGTCGGCGGCGGTCTCGGCGATGCCGCGGTTCAATTTCGGCAGCAGCCCCGCGGAGTGTCCGTTCTTGCCATCGGGGTTCTGCGGCGGCAGGGTCGCCAGAAAGACCTCGGCCCCACGGCTCTTCGCTTCCTTGATCATCCGCTCGAACGCGCCGAGTACGCCGGGAATGCCATCGTCGCCGTACGTGTTGAGGTCGTTGGCGCCTTCGAGCAGCAGCACCGCTTGCGGATGATCGGCACGCAGGGCGTCCACGAAGCGGCTGACGTCCTCTTTCGCCTTCTGCCCGCCCTTGCCTTCGTTTGTCATCACGATCGTCTGATCGAGATAACGCTCGGCCAGCATCGCCTGCAGCTTGAAGGGATACGCGTCCGAAGGATTCGTCGTCAGCAGCATCGGCGCAGGCGAAGTGGTGCCCTCCGTCATGCTGTCGCCGAACGCCATGAAGTTGGTCTTCGCGATCAGCGGCACCGCGTTGACGGTGACGTCGAAGGTGCAATTGCCGCTCTGTCCGCGCGAGTCGGTCGCCGTGCACACGACCGGCTCCGTGCCCAGCGGGAACGTCGTGTTGGAGGCCGGCGAGCAGGCCACGGTGACCGGCGTCTGGCCGCCCTGGGCGACCGGCGTGTCGAAGGCGACGTTTGGCGGCGCGCCGTTGTGCGCAAACGCCTGAATATTGGCGGGACAGCTGACCGTCGGCGCGCCCGGAGGCGGCACGGGCGTGGGACCGCTGCCGCTGCCCCCGCAGCCGGAAACCGCAAGAATCCCGAGGGCGGCGACGAATCCCCGGCTTCGCCGCGCCAACTGTGCCCGCTCACCCATGCAATGCTTATGTGGCCGACAGGTCCGACGGCGCACACCACGGGGACCGGACTTTCAGGCCCTGGCCCGGGGAGCGGTGCCGGAGGGGCATGTGATGCCCAGCCTTCGATTTTACACGATCGTCCGGCGCCTTTCCGCCGCGGCGGCTGCAGTCGCGGCTCTGGCCGCGTCGGCCGGCGATCCTGGCGCCGTCGAGACGCTTCGATCCGTCGCGGCGGTGCCACCTCACATCGTGGGGGCCCTCGCCGAACCGGCTGCGTTCGCGGCGATTCCGAACGGCGAGCTGGTCGTGTTCGACCGGCGCGGGCACACGCTGGTGGCCGTCGATCGCGAGATGAGCGCGGCGCGGCCGATCGTGCAGATCGGCGGAGAGCCAGGCCGCATCCTGCAGCCGTTCGGGTTCGACGTCGACTCGCAGGGCCTGCTCATCGTCGGCGACGCGCCGAACCGGCAGGAGCGCGTGCAGGTGTTCACCGTCACCGGCTCGCGCCTGGCCGGCTTCTGGCTGCCGCGTCGCGACGAGCCACGCATCCAGTTCGAGGGCATCTCGCTCAACGGCGTCAGCTCGCTGCATGCGACGCCGCGCCAGACAGTTCTCCTCAGCATGCCCTACACGGGCGCGCTGTTTGCCGAGTACGACTACGACGGAGGCGAGGTCAGAACGATCGGGCGGCTTCGCGCGACGCCGCATGACGATGATGCCCGCGTGCGCCTTGCGCTCAACTCGGGCCTGCCGCTGGCGATTCCATCAGGCGGCTACTACTTCGTCTTCCAGACCGGCGAGCCGCGCTTCCGCCGATACGACGCGATGGGCCGCCTGATGTACGAGCGCGTGATCCAGGGCCGCGAGCTGGACCAGTGGATGGCCGCACAGCCGACGACATGGTCGACGCCGGCGCGTGACACGAAATCGCTGCCGCTGGTGCCGCTCGGTGTGCGCGACGCCGCCGTCGATGCTCAGGAGTCGCTCTGGATCAGCCTGTCCGTGCCGTTCACTTACGTGTACGACGCGAGCGGCGAGAAGCGGCGGACGGTCCAGTTCAGGGGCGCGGGAGAAATCCGTCCCTCCCGCCTCTCGTTCGCCGCCGACGGGCGGCTGCTGGTGACCCCGGGATGCTACATCTTCCGCCCCTAGGCTAAGATGCGCCGATGCCATTGACGGCCGATCAGCAGTCCGTCGCCGATGCCAACTCGTTGTTCTACGAAGCGCTCACCAACCGCGACCTGGTGGCGATGGAGCGCCTGTGGTTTCCGGCCGAATGGGTGGAGTGCGTGCATCCCGGCATGGGCCCCATTCGCGGCTGGGATGCGGTGCGCGAGAGCTGGGGCGTCCTGTTCGCTACGGCAGCGTCGCTCATGGTGGCCGCCACGGACGTGCAGATTCGCCTCATCGGCGATGTCGCCTGGGTGGGGTGCGACGAGCGGATCGCAAACACGACCGAAGGGCGCATGTTGTCGTCGATGGCCCGCGCGACCAACATCTTCGTGCGTCATGACAGTGCCTGGCGCATGGTCGTGCATCACGCCTCACCGGTTCCCTTCCTTGGACCGCCGCAGCCCGAGGGCGGATCGCTGGTGAATTGAGGCAAGGTGGGCGGGGTGCGCAAGGTGGGCGGGGTGCGCAAGGTGCGCAGGGTGCGCAGGGTGCGCAGGGTGCGTAGGGTGCGTAGGGTGCGCGGGGTGCGGGGGGTGCCTGCGGCTTGCCTGCTCGCGACGGCGGCTCTCCTCGCCAGCGCGGTGACCCACCCTCTGTCGGGCCAGACCAACAACACGCTGACGGCGGTCGGCGGCCTCGCCGTCGGACACTTCACGCTCAGCGCGCGGCCGACCGGGTGCACGGTGGTCCTTGTCGATCCCGCGGCGGTGGCCAGCGTCGACGTCCGCGGCTCGGCGCCGGGCACTCGCGAGACCGATCTGCTCAATCCGGTGAACACCGTCGAGAGGGTCAACGCGATCGTGCTGGCTGGCGGAAGCGCTTTCGGCCTCGAGGCGGCTACTGGCGTGCAACGCTGGCTCGACGAGCGCGGGCGCGGATTCGAAGTCCGCAACGTGCGCGTCCCGATCGTGCCGGCTGCGATCCTCTTCGACCTGCTGATCGGCGATCCGCGCATCCGTCCGGACGCCGAGTGCGGATATCGCGCCGCCGCGGCCGCGACCACCGCGCCAGTGGCCGAAGGCAGCATCGGCGCCGGCGCCGGTGCCACCGTCGGCAAGGCCTTCGGCATGGCGCGCGCCATGAAAGGCGGCATCGGGACGGCAGCGATTCGCCTGCCCGACGGCCTCATCGTCTCGGCGCTCGTCGCGGTGAACGCCATCGGCGATGTCGTGGACCCCGCGACCGGCCAGTTGGTAGCCGGCGTCCGGACCGAAGACGGCAAGTCGATGGCCGATGTTCGCCGCCTGATGCGTGCCGGCGCGCTCGGCGGCGCGGAACCGGGCGCCAACACGACGCTGGCAGTCGTCGCAACCAACGCGCGGATGACCAAGACGCAGATGGCCAAGGTGGCGCAGATGGCGCACGACGGGTTTGCGCGCGCCATTGTGCCCGTGCATACGCCAGCGGACGGAGACACGGCGTTTGCGATCGCCACCGGCTCGCTCGGGCGTAGCGCCGACCTGCTCGTCGTCGGTTCGCTCGCGGCCGACGTCACGGCCGAGGCGATCGTCGCGGCGGCCCGCGCGGCAACCGGGCTCCCATCGCTGCCGGCCGCGCGCGATCTCCCGCGCTGATTGATGTCGCTTTACGTCTGGCTGCTCGCGATCTTCGTCGCCGTGCAGATCGGCGTCGGCCTCTGGATAGGACGCCGGGTGCGCGGCGCCAGCGACTTTTTCGTCGCGAGCCGTCGGCTGCCCGCACCGCTGGTCTTCGCGACGTTCCTCGCGGCGAACATCGGCGCCGGCTCGACGATCGGCGCCGCCAGCCTCGGCTATCGCATGGGGCTCGGCGGGTGGTGGTGGAATGCCTCGGCCGGCCTCGGCTCGCTGGTCTTCGCCGCCTGGGCCGGGCCGCGGCTCTGGAAAATCGCGCGAGACCGCGGTTTTCTCACGCTGGGCGACTGGCTGGAATGGCGCTACGGCCGAGCCGTCCGCGGCGTGTCGAGCGTCATCATCTGGTTCATCTCGCTGTCGATTCTCGCCGGCCAGCTGCTCGGCGCGTCGTCGATACTCGAAGTAGTCGCGGGGCTGCCGCGATGGGCGGGCGCGCTCGCGGCTGCCGTGGTCGTGGTCGTCTACTTCGTGGCTGGCGGCCTGCTGACCTCGGCCTGGGTCAACCTGGTACAACTGGCCGTCAAGCTCGTGGGGTTCCTTTCCGCGGTCCCGATCGCGTTGGCGCTGGTCGGCGGCTGGTCAGCGATGTCTCAGGCGCGGAGCCTGCCGGACGGATATCTCTCGCTCACAGGCGCGGATGGATCGCCGCTCTGGTTCATCGCGCTCCTCGCGCCGGCGTTCATCGTCTCGCCCGGGCTCGTCCAGAAAGGGTACGGAGCGCGCAGCGCAGGGGCCCTGCGCGTCGGCGTCGGCGCGAACGCGGTCGGGCTCATCGCTTTTGCGATCGTGCCGGTGATCCTCGGCATGGTGGCGCGGGTGCTGCATCCAACCCTGGCGTCGCCCGATCAGGCATTGCCGACACTTCTCGCCGTCGATCTGCCACCGCTGGTCGGAGCGCTGACGCTTGCCGCCGTTTTCTCGGCCGAGGTCAGCGCGGCTGACGCGGTCCTGTTCATGCTATCCACGTCGCTGTCGCAGGACCTCTATCGGCGCTTCCTCGCCCCCGAAGCCGACGATGCCCGCCTCCTGCGAGTTGCGCGGGGCTCGGCTATCGCCGCCGGAGCTGCCGGCCTGGCCATAACGCTCGTGCTGCCGACCGTGGTCGACGCCTTGAAGATCTTCTACAGCCTGCTGACCGTCGCCCTCTTCGTCCCTGTGGTCGCTGGTCTGCTCTGGCACCGCCCGGGCACGACGGCAGCGCTTGTCTCGATCGCCGCGGGGACACCGTTGACGCTTGCCATCCACGTTGCCACGGCGGGCCGCGGCCTCCATGGCTGGCCACCGGTTGCGCTCGGCCTCGTGATCTCCGGCGCGAGCTTCGCGGCGGTGTCGATGCTCCGGAGGCCCGCGTGATCGTCGCGAGCCACCTGACGCGGACCTTCGGCGACCGGCTGGCGGTTGAAGACGTCACCTTCGAGGTCCGCAAGGGCGAAGTCTTCGGCCTGCTCGGCCCGAACGGCGCAGGCAAGACGACGACGCTGCGGATGCTGGCGGGATTGATTGCGCCAACTTCGGGCGAGGCGTCGGTAGCGGGTGTGCCGCTGACGAAACAGTCGATCGACCGCGTCCGAGGCCAGGTGGGGTTCCTCACCGAGGCGCCGGGCCTGTGGGAACGGCTCAGCATCCGCATGAACCTGCTGACCTACGCGCGGCTCCACCAGCTTCCCGATCCGACCGGGGTCGTCGAGCGCGCGCTCGCTCGGTTCGGGCTTTCGGACCGAGCTGACAGCCTGGGCGCTGAGCTCTCGAAGGGCCTCAAACAGCGCGTTGCCATCGCCCGCACGCTGCTTCACGATCCGC
>Ga0065715_10000234_pt1 | contig 26499 bp, 23 predicted proteins | sample MisBulReplicate1_FD_59102 | JGI IMG/M metagenome (GOLD analysis project Ga0065715, IMG submission 59102) | Miscanthus rhizosphere microbial communities from Kellogg Biological Station, MSU, sample Bulk Soil Replicate 1 : eDNA_1 v2 (version 2) | ecosystem: Host-associated > Plants > Roots >...
TTCGTCGTTCATTTGGTTTAATTTATATAATTGATGAGGCGTGAGATACATTGGATTCTTAACAGGACCGGCTAGTAACAAGTTTTCCGCTGAATAAGCGGTACACTCATAAGTATCGCCTTGGTCAAGTATTGAACCTATTTCCCAAAAAGCAGAGTCGCGTGTTACCTCCAATGGCGCTGCCGCGGCCATCAAGAATCTTTGGTCTCTTGGGTCAAAACTAAGTAAACGTCCTAATCCGGGTTGTGGCGCTATGTCTAAGTGGGTTTGGGGCAAAGAAATATCTGACATATGTTCCTCCATAATTAATGAATCTTTATTTTAGCTAAATAACTGTTACAAGTCAACTTATTGTACCTTTATGTTATGTGAAACGAATTTGTTGGAAATGAATGTATGGTCTGGATGAGACAATTTCGGAATCCAAACCTTTGTTTTTTCCTTTCCTCTAAACGTACGAAATCCTGTTATCTTGGCCATATATTCTCTTCCGCAATCATTCATTTTGACAAAAACTTCATCACCGTTAATAACTGCCTGTGCTATTGCTCCAGCATTCATTTTCTCGGTCTCTTCCATATTTATTATAAATGGATGCGAGCGAGAACAAGAAAGCGAATTGTCGTTTTCATTGATAATAGTAAAGATTGTCCAGACTTCAGCAGTTTCTATATCGCCAACTTCGGCAATGTTGTATTTACCGGTCATGATTGAATCTCCCGGTACAACGTTTCTTGCTTCATCAACCAGACCACGTTGCAAGGTAATTAAACTGTCTAGTACAACACATGCTCTCGGGTCTCGAAATGGGTCATCATCCGGTTCTGCTTGAGTCAAAATTGTTTTAGTCACGTAATTATTTCCTCCGGTCGCTTTTACTCGAACACTGTAAAAGGTATTATCGGCAACACCTGTTATATCATAATTATTAACCGCGCCTAGTGAAACGCTGGTCCAACTTCCAGCCCCAAAAACTTGATATTCTAAAGTTTGGTTAACGCTTCCGTTATTGGTCCACATGGCATGAATTTCGCCACGTACTGGAACGGACAAGTTCAAGTTTGAGGGGTCAGAAGAAACTGGATTATTGGCGGGCGTAGTGACAGAGTTCGAAGAAGCTTCCGCAGATAAAGTTGTGCCACTACTCCATTTGTTACGAACTCGAAGCGAGTGCGATGTTCCTGCACTAACCGTCGAAGTTGTTGTCGTTGCTGTCGCTGAACCTAACGCGGTCCAAGTACCTCCGTCTAGAGAGTACTCAACATCTGTATTATCGGTTGCGTTTCTGGTCCATGTCCAGACTATAGAAGTTGTGGACTGGACTGAGCCGACAACGTTAGATGGCGCTGGTCTCGAAGTAGTTAAACCTTGGGGCATTGTTTTGCAATACGCGATATTGGACATTGCTCCCGCAGAACCAGTGTTCTCGATGTAGAATTCGTAGTCAGTGTACGCAGATGCGTTGGACCACGTATAAGACGCAGTGGTTGACGAAACGGACGTAATGTTAGACCAACCAGACCATCTATTATCTGCGCCGCGTTGCCGCATAAATATATTTTGTGTGGAAGCATTAGCAATTGGTGCTTGCCAACGTAATTCTATCGTGTCCGGATTAGAAGAAATTGCCGTTAACTCCAAAGGACAATTTTGCCTTGCTAAGTAGGTAGGCGGATTCGTGGCAGACCATTTATCTGGACCCCATGAACCAGATGCACGTCCGTTACTTATGTATATCGTATAATCGGTCCAACCAAAGAAATTATGTATACGTACGGCAAATACAGCTTCTTCCCAAGCGTCGGCATATTTTCTGTCGTACTTGAAATCACCAATATGTCCTTGTCCAACCCAGCCTCGATAACGTCTTTCATCTATGCCAACCCGTTCTCCGAATTTGTTGTAGATAATAATTTCACACATATCTATAGAACCGAAACCGGAAGCGACATCATCGTGACTATCTATGTTTATGCCAATAGAAGCGAACATACGATTGCTTTCACTGTCGGCGTCGTACTCATCGATAAAACCTCTTGAGATATACGTTGCTGGAACTTTATCAAAACTGTTACCTTTCCAACCACGATTTTCACTAATTGCTCCCATCGCACGAAACGTTGATTCGGTGGCGGGAATTCCTTGACTCATGAAGTTGCTATTACCTTCGATAACTCCCGGTGTTGTAGTACCACGTTGAGGATGAAGCATCCATCCTATACCGCGCGCAATTACCACAGAGTTATCCGGGTGTGCTTTGGCTAAAGATGATTCTTGACCACGCACACATCCTGTAAAAGTTGTGCTGGATTTTCCAGTGTAGTAAACAACTTCTCTACTGCCATCGTCGTTGGTAACACTGATTGCGCCTGCACTTGGAAACCCACTAGTTGTATCAACCGTTATAGTTGTGGCTGAGTCAGAGATACTACCATTAAGAGCCGTGGTTGCGCCCGGAACGGCAACATAATCTCTAGATACTATTCGTTCTGCGAACAACAAACCAATATCTCCAAAAGCAGCTTGTAATTTTTCGGCGCTCATATTCAGAATTTGCGCGTTTGTGACGGCAAGGTTTGCAATATGGGCCGTGTTGATAACACCAATTCCTATAATGGTCGAAGTAATAACTCGACGCATATACATATCATCAAGATACCACTCTGAACCAGAAGTACTGTTTTGTCCTAGAATGATAAAAACAGGTTTTGCGTATACCGCATTTGCTGGTGCTGTTCCAATACCACCGACAACAGAAAAGGAAGTTGCTTGCGCTTGGGTAAGAGTAAAATCTGTGTTGGACAAGAAACTACTATTTGCGTCATACCATTTTATCCGCACCCCGGCATTACCACCAGCACTTGCGCTTGCACGAACAAAACATTCAATATAAAACTGGTCTCCGGGCTTACAATCTATTTTAATGTCGTTCGGGTTTTCTGAATCACCCGCAAGGTTGATACGTCCAATTGCGTTTATACCACTATGACCGGAAGCAACAATCGCGGCCCCATTATTTAGTGTCCAACCTAATGAACCTTTTTCTAACCCGGGATTATCTACAAGATTATCGAAGTTGTTCAGCAGTAACTGTAAACTGGTAACGGTATTGTTGCTAATATCGGAACCAAGAAATTGTGTAAAGGTGACACCTAACTCATTCGACAATCCGGATTGTTGCCCCCAAACGTCGATATAACGAACCTTAACGTAAAGATTCACGTTTTGAGAAGCTCGCCCAAAAACAGTAACTCTATCTTGTTTTCCTGCCTCTGGCAAAGTTTGAATTATGTTTGCATCAAATGCTCCTCCCGTTCCAGTTGAAACAACTATTACTGTACTCTTTACCTGACGAAACGGCATAGCGGAATTTACATTGATGTCCGCGGAAAATGGATATTGTCTGTTCAAAGTAATCGACGGAGTAACCGGCGCAGGAGCCGTAAAGACCGCGCTTACCGAAGAAGAAACCTGTCCGTTAGTAGAAATTACGGTTACATTTCGACGTAACGAAGTAACGTTTTCTGTAGGTGCTTCCGTGATAGAAGTGGCGTTTTTATTGGCTACCAAAGTTGGTAAACTACCGGCATTGTCCGTCAAAAGCACGGATTCAACGTCTATCGACGGTGAAGAAGTCCATGACCACCTAATTTGACCCGTATTTGCGTCAAACACCACTGTAAGCCCGGAAACCGGCAAAGGAGGGGAAATAGTCGCTGTTAGGGGCAAAAACGCGTTAGAACGAATTCCAGACGCCGTAACGGCATATACACGGTAACTATAAGTGGCAGTTCCTCGGATTTGCGAAATACTCCAGTTTGGAAAGGTTGTTCTGGTTTGTATGTTATTTCCGGTCGAATCTGTGATTTCGTAATAAGCAATATTTGGGCTGGTGCTAGCCGTCCAAGTCCAACGAATATTGACTCCATCGTAGGTAAAGAATGCGCTGGTAGGAGGATTTGGGCCGCTCACTACCACACTGGCTATTACGGTTGCCGAATGCTTTTCCAGCATACTAACTGCGCGTAGATATCTAGTCGGCGTTCCTACGGTATTTACCGGTTCATCAAAACTAGTTGCTAGAGCACTAAATATGATATTAGTAAATCCCGGGTCCGTGGCAATTTCATATCTGGATATTCCAGTCGCCGGGGTCGAAGGACTAAAAGTATGGTGTAAGAAGTTATTATCGTAAGTGATAGTATAGTTAGTTGGGGCAACTACAATATCTGTATTTTGCGTAACACTGGCAAATTCAGATGGTGTACCAACTAGGGAAATTGCACGTACAAAACGAGTAATGGAATCTGGTACGCCAGATGTGAATGCTTCAGTCCAACCATCTGCAAGTCCGTGCCAAAGTCTATTGGTAATATTGGATGTATCTGTTGAACTCCAAATTTCGTATTCACGAATAAGATTGAAGTTCGCCGGTTTGTCCCACTTATAACGAATAGCATTAATCAAGAAAGTTGCCGAAAATCCTGTTGGTCTCTCCGGTGTACTTATTTCATTAGTGACCAAATCCGCTACCGTGGAATTCAATGGCGTTTGGTCTGTGTCTGAATAACAGTTCTCGTTAAATATCTGGCAGATAAATCGACGTAAGTCCGGTGTGTCAATAGATGATTCGTCAATCGCGTCGATAACTTCAAACTTCACATGGTCCCAATTCATCTCGTCTTTGGTGACGGTTATCGGGTCTCCGGGCAAAACTTTCCATGCGGTTCCAACAGTTCGAAACTCGCAATACAAATCCAAATCGCAGCGACGACGCATATAATAGTTCAACACACAGTCAGCTTGACCACTAGTACAACTGCCAAGGTATACTTCAGGGTCTACAATTTCGCCAACAACGTTGCCGTCTACAATAGTTCCAATTAAGGCTTCACGTAACGCACTCTTGGTAGCTTCCTTTAAGGTAGGTGTATCGGTATCTCTAAAACGTCCGGGAAGTTTAGTTGGTTTTTGTTCCCGGGCTAACCGGTAAACTTTGAAAGAGTCTGGCAAAATATTTGATTCGTCAAAATCAAATACAGTTTGTCTAGGAGCTTCCGCGCGCGTAGGCGGAAGAAAGATAAGCTTTCCATCACTATCCTGTTGTTCGGCACAAGACACATAAAGTATCGATTCAATAACTGAAGAAATGTCTGGCGAGTTTGTGTAGGCTAGTCCACATTCGAAACGAGGTCTAACTCGTTCCGAACCAGTGCCGGAATTTATAGGGCTCATAGTGGAACGTAAAATATCCGCGCCATCGTGAAATAAAGCAATACCGCCGTGAAGCCCGGAAACAAAAGGAGGTATCCCGGAAACATTTAGACGTTCTCCATTTTTCGAAATGTAAAGTTGCAGCGTGCCATTAATGAAATCCGCGCCTACGCGAAATCTATCACCGGCTACCCAAGTTGAAAACGCTGTATTGTTTCCTAAGATGTTTACAGACAAAACTCCTGATTCATCGCCCGCGGTTGTAACATTACCTTGTACGCCTAAGTAGTATTGGTTTGAATTTGTTAAATCTGCTGCTTGAGTTACGCCCATGGACCACGTACCAGAACCAGCGTCTACTTCAAAAAAACTAATAGTGTTGTCTGGAAATACAGATTCGGTTATACCACCACAGTTCCAAGCGTTGCCACCACCGTCTTTTAACACACTGGCATTAGCACCCACAGAAAAATTTGCCGTAGTGTTAGCGAATAATGGCCTATCTGGAACAGACCCACCGACCCAAGGAATTAGTTCACCGCAAGTATTTTTGTATTGCACAAACCAAGGCCAATTAATTCTTGTCTTACTTCGGCCATAACGAACCAGCATCACGTCTGCTAAGCATAGAGCAGCGTTTGTGGAATAGAAGAACCATTCTTCTTTTGGAGCTTCATCCGGCTCACCAACGATGTTTCCATCTTTGTCTAACTGTCTTCCCTGCTCATCATAGTCAGCAACACGTAAACATTCACAGACAAATTTAAGCTTGGCGAAATCGTCGTCCGCGGTAATTCCCAAAGGCAACTTTACAATGGCGTAAGCGGTTCCCGAATATGTTTGACCACCAACATTCCATGGGTCAACTCCCTGACTCCATTCTTGCGTTCCAGTAGCCGGGTTAGTAGCAAAAATAGCTTGGTCCATCGAACTAGCAAGATAACCATTGTGGAAATGTATGTCTGCATCTGAAATAATTGCGCCACCCCAATAACCGGTAATCTTATTCCATGGTCCTTCACCTAACCACACTATTACGGTAGTTCGAGCGTTGTCACCAACACCTTCGGTCAATTTTCGCACGACGAAACCACTAACTACGTGTTTACCGTACGGTATCGCTAAAGTGCCGCCAACAACATTAGCAAGATTTGATTGAAACGTTGCCATTAACTTATGAACTCCCTATTTCGTTCCGCTGTAGGAAAGTGTTCGCCATCCCAAAATCGATTGCCGTAACCTATAGTTGTATCAACATCTCCCGGTATTGGTGCTACTAACTCACCTTTATCAACAATACCTGCAAAGCGATGTTGATTTTGTCGTCCGGAACAACCTCCATCACTTTCATAAAGTTTGTTGCAAGTTGCCAATGGTCCAACGTAACCACAACGATTTCCTTTGTACACCAAGCTACAATGGTCCGTAACTGGACGATTAGTCATGAAGGCAACGTTTGGAGCGATGTCGGAAACAATTTTTATACTAACAGTGTTTTCATCTGCTTCCGCTTGTGAAATAATACCGGTCAACAAAACTTTAGGTTGCCAAGGTCTCACTAAATTGTATGGTAATTCGACACCATACTTTCTTGCCAATATATATTCAACTTCCTGTTCTTGCTGGGTATTCAGTACCGCGGGAAATCCAACCAATTCAGATAGGTAAAAACTTGGCCCATTCGGAGAATTAATTTGATAACTCCTCGCTACACTTGGATTCGCTGTTTGAATGTTTACAATATGTGTGGTTGTTAGATTTCCAAGGTTAAACGGATTTCCCAATACGTTGCCATTATCGCGAACAGCCAGAGGAACAACACCCCCAAATTCGGAGGTTCCTCCNAGCACNAAAAATGCATCAGGGCTAGTCGATAATAAAGAACCAGATGCACTAAATTGCGGTTGTGGACTTCTAAATACGGCAAAGACTTGGGCGACTGAAAAACTTCCCGGTATCGTCATTGTGCGAGAGGCATCAAACTGTACAGCATTATACCCGTTAATCTGTTTCCATTTTAATAATCCGTTGCCAGTTGTATTTCGGCCATTGATACTTTTGTCTGGCCAAGTAGCTACATTAGTATTTGGTGCTACGTCTTTAATGTCTACTCCGTCATACCAGAAAGTTGGAAGAAAAGTATTTAAGTCGTGTGAGAGAATTGGAGCAAAAACTTTAGAACAAAATACTGAAGCCCCGGTTAAGACCGTGTTAACATCATTGATTGAAAGTCCTAACTCTTTGTCTACATTTTCAGCGTCTATTGATGCTTGATTTGCACCTTGCGTAGTTGTTTGCCGAACTTCTGAGTCCTTTATAATTTTTGCTTCGTAAGCGTACTGATTACCGTCTGGTTCTGGAACGTTTGCTAATTTGGCACTACCAAGACGGATAGTTTCACCATTCAGTAACTTCGCTTTAATGATGACGTGCGTTTCACAAAACTGTAAATCTACGGTTGGTTCGGTTCTCGGCATTTCTTTCCTCTTGGGATTTTATTGAACACGCTTAAGTGATGAATATATTTTACCTCTATCTCTCAAGTCGTTCGCAGTTAAACTAATGATTTTATCTCTACCTTGAACAGCCATGTCTTCAGCATACTTCTTGTCTGTTACCACAAAGACGTTTATCTCTTGCTTAGTGTTGGCGTGTCGAGACGATTCATAAACAAAAGGACTGCTACTATAGCCTCCATTTGCGTATTGTCGCGCTGCTAATGCGGTCGTTTTCACGAATCCGGGAACACCAGCCGCAGCTAAAACTGCGGGACCACCTATAGCACGTTGTTGACGTTGATTAAGTACAACTTCGTTTGGTCTAAGTAATGACAAAACATTATCATACCCTAAATCCATTCCCGGTACAATACCTCCCTGTCCGGAACTGACCGGCATAACCCGTCCACCATATCCAAATTCAGGAACTAACTGTTCGTCTAGTTCGCGACGACGTTCTTGAGCTTTTGAAGCGGCTTTAATTTGCGAAATAATGCCATCAAGACGATAAACATCCTTAAGCGCAATGTTTCTTGTTTTCTTGTCAGTCAAGGCCGCGGCAGAGTCCATGTACTGTTGTCGAATAGAGGCTGCTTGCGCTAAAGCCTCTTCGCCGCTAATAGTGTCACGACGAACCTGACTCAACAAACTGTTTAATTGGGCCAATGCATCAGCAGTAAAAGCGTCTCTCTTCTTTTCGTTTTGACGACGTTTCTTATTAATGGATAATGCTATCGCGGCACCGATTAACAAAGGAGCCGCAACTGCAGCACCAATACCAAGAGCACTTAAACCGGTAAGTCCGGCACCTAAACCACCAATGGATGTAGGAGCAGCAGCAATACCTACTAGACCAGCGAGCGCCCCACCACCAATACCAAGGATTTGTCCTAAAGTAGATTGACCACCCGCCTTGTAACCTAACCCGGCACCAACAAGAGGAAATGCTAAAGCGGAAGCACCCAAGCCAAAACGAGTGACGAATCCCTGATTCTGCGGTGTTACAGGAAATCCTAGTTGTTTTCCGAATTCACCCCATGTTCCGCCACCACCAACACGACTCACAGGAGATGGAATAGCAACATTTGAGTTAGTACCAAACACGTTACCAAATATATTGTTTAAGGCGTTCTGCGTTGCCGCTTGTGGATTAGTAATGCCAGCGCCAAAGTTTGTCGGAACAAACGGAGGCGTTGTCGGTATAGTGGCTTGACCTGTGCCGCCACCACCGAAAATAGATGATAAAATGTTGCCTCCAAAAATACTTGGTTGCTGTTGTTGCTGTGAACCGGACGATAAACCAAACACAGCAGTAAACGCTTTGCTTAATGCCATACGCGCGAATCCAGAGATAATTTCCTTGATGATGTCCCCAAAGAATCCTAACTTCGTAGTCAAACGTCCAATACCCGTATCCATTGCACCAAAGATTCGTTCGATAGTCCCGATTTTTGCATCGGCAACTACTTGGTCCACGGAACGTTGTTGCGCAAAATATTCTAGTACTTTTGCATTGGACCGGTCAGCATGATAAATCTGTGCATCCGCCAAACGAATTGCATTTGCTTCCATATCAGCTTTTGCTAATCCATCCGCTTGTCGTACTTCCAGTATCGCACGCAACCGAGCTTCTTCAATAACCAATGGGTCCATTTCAGTTGCATGCGAAATACGGTATTCTAACTCTGCAATATTATCTTCGGTTTGTTTAGTTTCCTCGTATCGTTGAACCTCGAAGTTTTGGTATTGTTGTAGGCGAAATTCCATCGACTTTCGCCAATTTGAATTAGTTTCTTCAACCATCTGATTATGTCTGTCTTCCGCGTTTTGACTAGCTTTTAATCTCGACGCCTCTGCGTTGTTGTGAATAGTCTTCAAGTACTCTTCATGAAACTCTGTTCTAGTTCTTTGGTCTGCTTGGGTAGCCGCCAAATTATCCCTTGACGCATTGAATGCTTCTCTAATACGTATCTGTGCCTCCTCATTAATTTTTGTTACATACTCTGCGGACTCGCGATAACCCTTTTTTTCGTCCTCGTTCATTTGCAGAATTACATCATGTGTAGCAATTGCCGCTTTCTTTCTGGCTAATTCTGTTTCACCAAAAATCTGTTTCTTGTGTTGTTCCCCATCATAAAAACCTTGTATGGTACGGTTGTTAATAAACGTGAGTTCAGCACTAGTTTTTTGAAACTGTTCTAATTCCGTCTTTCCTGTTTCTATTTCCAGTGCGCCCACATCTAAAATTGCTTGTGCGGAACCAGCATAAGTATCTTGTATTTGTTTTTGTAATTTTCTTTGTTGTTCTACACTCTTATTAGTTAACGCTATTATTTCTTGAGGAGTTAGGTTTGCAAGTGTTTGTTTACCTGTTTGTTTGAAAGCTGTACCTTCTACTCCTGCGGGTAACTTAGGGCTAGTAGGAACTATTAGGTTTTGTCCAAGAACGCTAGCTACATAATTTCTTGTCTCTTTGTACGGAGGCACACCACCATATTTTTGAACTGCACCCTCACCAGCGTTATATGCAGCCGTCGCAAGAGTAACATTTCCCTTAAACATTTTAAGTAAATCGGCTAAATATGAAACACCTATCTCAATATTTGGCACCGCATTATAAGGCTCGGCACCAACAGCACCGTAACGCGCCGCGGTAGCTGGCATAACCTGCATTACACCAATTGCACCTTTAGGACTTAGTATTGTTCTTCCCCCCGCGTCCGTTTGACGAATTCCGGTTTCTTGCATAGCGATACGCAAAGCTAAATTCGGGTCAACATTATGGGCTTTGGCCGAACCAATAATTTCGTTTATTAAATAAAGTTGGTCTTTATTCTTGCTGGTTATAGCCAACTCCTTGACCGTTCCAGATGGCAATTCAGCTATGTTTCTATAACCACCATACATTTCATTTGTACCGATAGCTTTTTCTATATTTTGTACGCTTTGTGTAATTGTGGCAACATTTTCTGCCTGTGTTGCAGCAGGCAACGCAATGTTTTCGAGAGCCGTAGTTACTCCTCCTAAACCGTACTCCGGAATATTTAATCCGGGAACTTTTTGTCCAGAAATAAACGCTAACTGTGCGCTTAGTCTTCTAGTTGCGTCTTCTGTTGTCACCAGATTTTCTAACTGCTCTTTATAAAACTGTCCATACGCTTGTCTCTGTGTACCAGCTTCATCTTTTATTGCTTCCTCTCGTTGTTTAGTCAAAGCAACAATTTCAGCGGTTAGCTGCTTCTCATCCTGAATTCTTTTAGTCTGATTTTCAGCAATCAATTTAGCCGCAATTAATTCAGCTTTAATTGCTGTGGTTCGAGCGTCCGATGCAAGTTGTTGCGCCTTAACAACCTCTGCGATGAAATCTTTGTTTGCACGTTGCGCGGCTCTTATTTCATCTCTAACTTTTACGGCTGTTTCATAAGTATTTTGTAGCGCTAATCTAGCTTCTCTGTCTTGTGGTATTGGCTGACCCACATCTCGGTTTAGATTAATACGTAAATCGTTGATACTGTCGATTTCTTGTCGTACAATTTGTAAACGCTTTTCCATTAATTCAAGTTGTCCGGCTTGAATTATTTGTGCGTCGCCCTGTCCGAATAGGCCGTAAATTTCTCTAGTTGCGCTACGCAAGCGTCGTTGAACGTCGATTAGTCTTCTTGCGGCTTCACCAGCAGCTTCCCCGACACCTTCAATGTACTTTTCACTCTCTCCACGTAAAACACGTAAGTATTCTATAAATCCCGGAAACTTTTCTTCCTGTTGTGCCAATAGTAAATTATAGTCTTCCTGTGATTGGGCAACTTTCTGTAAAGTATCGTCTATTCCCAATATCTCTGGCTTAAGAACATTTAACTTTTCGGCAAACGTTAATACTAAACCAGTATCTTTATCTACCGGCTTAGATAACTCTTCAAACTGTTTTTTTAATCGGTCTACGCGTACGTCAAGAATTCCTGCTGTTCCGGAAAAATCTAAATTTGCTTTACCTGCTTTAGATATGGCGTCCGTATATTCTCTTTGAATGGCCGAAAGTTCTGCCATGGTTTCACCTTGTTCTTCCAGTTTTGCTTTTAGTTTATCAACGGTATCTCGGGCATCTTGATACTGTTGGTTAAGTGTGCTAGCCAAAGGTTTACCTACGGCTTCAAATAAAGATGGAACTCCCGGTATAGCTCCAAGAGTTTCGCCATAACGACTTACAAATCCCGTAGGTCTATTGTACTTATCTGTATAGCCTTTTTGTCGCAAGAACTCCCTTTGTTGTTCTATCTCTTGCAATTTAAGTTGTGCCTCCAAAAGTTCCCCAATTTCAACTTTTTGGTTTTCTAGTTCCTCCGTATTGAACTTCGTTGTTCCTCCGTATGCTTTAGATATTTGAGCACCGGCCTCCAACACAACATTAAATGCAACCATTGCTGCAAATAACTTTCCAGCAGTTATAGCAATTCCCGTCAAAGCTTTCCCAAAAGTTGACCAGCGGGAGGTAGCAACTGCGGCTGAATCTGCTTGTGCCATCGTCGCTTTTGACAACCCCAGCGCCGCACCCGTCGCTCGCAACAACTCCGCAATTAACATTCGTATATACTGAATCCATTTACTGGTGTAAGTCATATTACGGAATATGTGAGAGGCTAACGCAACCAAAACCAATACGACTCCGGCAAACACACGCGGACCACCAGCTATCAAAGTCATTAAACCGGAAAGAATATCAACTAAGTTGCCAAACTGACTTTGAAGAAGTCCACCGATAGCGTTCTGCAAATCCTGAAATATACGTACCATACTTCTCATACGCTTACCGGCGTTGTCCAAAGCCGTTTCATAGTTTCCTGCTGCCCGCGCACCAACTTCCAAAACTTTATTCAACAATATCTGTTGTTTCTCCGCTTCAGAAAAACTCTCAGTAGAGCGTCCTTGTGCTAAGGCCGCTTCTTTCATCGACTGTTCTAAGGAAACGAATACGCCAGCAGTACGCAACACACGAATTTGTAAAGTTGTAATACCATGGACCAAACGATTCACTTCTTCGCCGGTCTCAACACCAGCAATAACCGCAAGGTCTTGGGCCACTCGGGCCAAATCAGTTGCTTTTGTAACGTCTAATTGAGCTAACTGAAACTTAGTTAAAGTTTCATAAGTTTCTTGTGTGGTAATATTCATTCGTTGCATTGTTTCCGCTTGCAACAATAATTCACCACGACTAACGCCAGATTGCTTGCTCATATTCAACATAGCAAGACGCATTTCATCCGTACGTGCGGCATAAATAGTGGCGTTAACCACAAAATCTTTTATTAGTTCGATGAAGTTTCTTACCGCGTTATACGCCGCATAACCAACAGCATTGGCTAAGGCTAACGAAGCTTCCGTCATTCGACGTGTTTCGCGTTCCGCGTCAGCTTCACCTTTTTGGATGTTCTTTAATTCTCGATTTAGACTTTTTACTTTACCTTCTAAATTATTGTATTCAATCTGCGCTTTTTGTTTGGTTCGATTATGTTCTTGTTGTGCGTCCGTTGCTTTATTTAATGCCGCACGCTCAGTAACAATCTGTGAACTTAGAACACGAGAGTTTTGAACATGTTCCGCTTTTTTATCACTTAGTTCAGCTAGGGATTTTTTGTAACGGTCGATTTCATCCTTGGAAGTTTTTATAACATCGCCATAGTTTTTTTCCTGTACTTTTAATTGCAGCAAACGGTTAGCATCCGCATTAGTACTTCCGGTTAGTTTTGTTCGTTCTTTAGTAACAGCCGCTAATTTTTGCTGATAGTCATTAAGTGTTTTGTTGGCATTTCGCAATCCTTCAAGATACGGTTTTTCCGCAGTTTGAAGATTCTTTAATGACTCAATCTCTCTACTGCGAACAATTCCTAGTTGTTTAGCTGCGCTTGCTTGTACGGATACTGCTTCAGCGTGTTTTATCGAATCGGCTTTTAGTTGATTTAGACTTCTTGATGCTTGCGAGGCTTTAGCCGTAGTTTCGTCCAACAGAGAAATAATCTCAGCCTTGGTACGTTTAGTACCTGATTCTTCTACTTCGAATGTAAAGCGATTGGCCAATTGCGAATATACTCCTACTAAAGTTTATATCCGAAATTTGACCTGCGAGCATGATTTTTGCGGGACAAAAGTTCTGTATATATTTTTGCACACGTTCATTTCAAAAGCAACTATTCAATATAGTCAGTCTTCTTCTGTTTTTTATCCTTTGGTATTCGGTTTTTATCTGAACGATTCTCCGCGTTCAAGTAACCAAATAAAGCCGAACAACGTCTTGCGCTCAACGGTACATCTTTAAATACTATTGGCGCTAACTTGGCATCAACAAGTTTCTTTAAACGAACCGCGGAATCTACTGCGGCGTTAATTGCCAACGATTGGTGGTCCTGCCCCGGTTTAGATGGAAACAAAGGACAGTGTTTACAACAATCGTTTACTAGTTCCCGCGGCGGATTTTTTATCCAGTCTCTTCGAGTCTTAAATCCTTTCGGAGTGCTTGAAGTATTTTGACAAATTGCCCGATTAATAGGACGTGTCTTATCTTTCGCGCAACGTCTTTCTCCGGGGCAAGCATCGTCATCGTGTAAACGCCTGAATTCAAGACGGTCATAGACAAAATCTTCAACCGTCTCCTCTATTCCCCCAAGTCAAGTTGCGTCTCCTTTACAACCGCATCCAAAACCGACCGTTTAAAATATCCGTTTACGCGCACAAGTTGTTCGGCACTAGTTACATCAACAGGCTGTCCTTTATAGGTGAAGCCTTCAATGCTTTGTACTAACTGGTCAAATAACTTCACGGCTGGTTCCAGTTCGACAGTAATTTTCGTGACGGGCTTTAGCTCACCCTTTTCCAGAATGAACTTCACGGCACCCGTATAAACTTCTAATTGTGATTCAGAAGGTTCCTTGATATTTGTATAGACGACAAACTGTCCTTTTGTTCCTAGTTCAGTACGAATGCGATAAGTCTGATTCTCGGTCCATTCGAAAACTTCCTCAACACCGTCTTCGATATCATAAACAGGTTTCGATTTGAATTCAGTGACATCCTTAATGATACTACGTTTGTGTTGCGCAGGAATGCTCTTTAAGGCCGCGGCTCGGTCTTCTGCCGGTTGGTTAGGCGTCACATTGAGTTTGTAACCTTTTGTTTCGATAACCAACTTTTCATAGAGTGTAACATCCGCCGTACCAGTTCGGTCAGCGAGAACTTCTTCTTCCTCGTTACCAATATCACGACTACGATAAGGACGTAACGCGTCTCTCGCCTGTAACTCGGCTAAGCTTGCTTCACGCAGCGTATGGACCACAGGAATCTTTTTCCCGCGTTGTGCTGCGCGTCCCTCGACTTCACGAGGTTCGGTTAACTCAAACTCATTAGTTGTGTTGGTTTCTTCGGTAGGCGTTTCTTCGACAGGGGTAGCGGTAGTATTTACTTCTTGTTCCATTTTGGAGTCTCCTGTTAGCGTCAAACAGATTGCTATTTATTAAGTTAGAAAATAACGAAACTTATTTAGCTTCGTCCTGAAAAGCCAATCCCTCGTTGACTTGCTTTAGCTCAGGAACCTTTCGCGCTGGTTCTTGTGCTGCATTTCCTTTGGGCGCATCTTCCTTACCGTCACGAATAACTGCAAGAACTTCACCTTCAGTATGTGTACCACTAACTAATGCATTTCCAGAAGCCTTTCCGGAATTGCTTAGCTCCGACTTCTTTTTAGCGTCTTCGAGAGACTCTTGATTTGTAATACCAAGAGCCTCGTTCAAAAGTTTTGCATCTTGTTCCGGATTACCGGTTGACTTAAGTACTTTCATTATCTTGCTCCTTACGCGTATGCAGTTGTTCTCTTGTTCACTGCTCGGGCACTTACATATTCGCCAGTTCCCTTTAAAGGATACCAATCAAGAGTCAAAGTTGCATCATCGCCTTCGTTGCCCGGAGTAATAGTACGTAACTGTGCTTTCGGAATATTTACTTCCAAAGTATAGTTTGTATTCGGAGTAGCGCCAGCAATAAGCTCACCCTTCATTGCAAATTGTAGGTTATCAACAATTCTGTTTTGTTGCATCGTTACAAACTCAGCAAGTTCTTCGCTCAAGGAAACTACGACTTGCGCACCGCAAGTTCTACGACCGCGAAGTAAACGGTTTACATAAGCGCCACTGGTTGGGTCATCAGCAACTCGAAATGGGTCGCCCGGTCTTTGGTCATCACGTCTCGCATTATTGTTGAACTGGAAGGACCATGAACGAATTCTACCTTCAGTGGCAAGATTAATTAGTGTACCGTCCGTGTAGTTGATGTTTACTGCTGCTCCAAACGATTGTAAGTGCGGATAGTCGGCAGTAATGTCACCAACCAATGCAGGGAAATCTGCACGAGTTAAAACTGGAACAGGACGAATAAATCCGCCTGAACCAACTAGTTCAACATTCCATGTCGGTAAGGCGGCACCACTTTGTTGAATTTGAACAGAATCCCCAACGACTCCGGTCCACTGAACATCAGCACCCGGGTTAGAATTATCGACATAACCAATCGATGTTACTAAGTTAGAAGAAGCTAACTGACGGCCCAATGGGTCATCATCTTGCTGCAACAATAAAATGTGTTCGCGTGCGGCAGTTGCAACAGTTGTTGGAACAGCGTTTACGCCACTAAACACGCGGGAGAGCAACAACACAAAAAAGTCAAAGTTTACATCGCCACTAAGAGGAATAACTGGTTGTTGCCAAAAATTGACATGCAGAGGAGATTGAGGAAATTCGAAACCTGAACCTACTAAGTCCAAGGTATCTGATTTGCCTAAAACTGGAAGAAGAATTGGATTGCCACGTGTTTCAAGACGATGAAAGTCCGCACCGTCAGTAATAACTGTGTTGAAGTCTTCAGGAGTATCACCTTCCCGGTCTTTCGAAATCAAAATCGAAGTGTTTTGTAGAATGAATTCGCTCAAAGTAAATCTCCTTTGTTCTCAACAACTTAACCAATCTCACAGAACGTTGTTGACACACTAATTAATAATACACTAACCGTGTTAAATTTTCAACCCTTTTGCATAGTCGTACAACAGTTTATTACTCTTAATTTCATTTTCGTGCTCGGACAGGTATTGTAAGTTCGCTAGCACGTGTAATCCACAAACAATGCCATTCGACAATGGAATGATATGGTCCACATCGCATCCTTTAGGACAATTAAAATAAAAGTTTTTAATTTCACTAGTTTGTGACCACAAAGGCGTAGCATTTAGTAATGCTGCCCGTCGTCTTGCTGAACAAGCTCTTTTGTTCGCTCTACATTGGTCTGGATTTTGTATTTCCCATGTTTCTCGACAACGCTGCATTTTCTCCAAGTTATTTTTTCGCCAATTTGCGTTAGATTTTCTAACTTTTTCTCCACAAGTTGCATATCGGGCTAGCTGGTACATCTGCTCACAAACCTTACAACGATAACACAACTTGTCCGGCTTAGAATTATCTGTAGCAAAATACGCGTTTGTTGCTGGAAGCTCTTTCTCACAATTGCTACAAACTTTGTAACCTTCTTCTACTTCTTTATAAACAACCGTAAGAGCTTTTCCCGGATTTCTCGTTTTCACAAGACGTAATAATTGTATGCATACACGACATCTACCTACGTAGCCATCTTCAGATGCAACATTTCTATGAAAGTGTTCATCGCCCAACGGTAAAGAATTTTTACAATTACTACAAACCTTTTCCATGTAATTATCCCGTAATTGTTGTGGGAAGTAATACCAAACTCGAATCAACGGTTATATTTCCTTGCGCAATATGGCACTTGTTACCTGTGCCCATCCAATAAACACCTGAAGCGGTAATTTGCCACTCTCCGTGTTGTTCAACTTCAGGAACTCCATTAGGGTCATTAACGGTATCATCGACTTGCTGAAAGCGTGTCGCTTTAGTTAATGCATTTTTTGCCGTATGCCAACTAATAATTGCCAAGTCAGAGGAATTTTTAGTTGCGTTTCCCTTGTAAAATCCATAGAAGCCCCAAAGACGAAACGTCGTAAAATCTCGGCGTCTAGCGTTTGTAACTTTTTTACTTTCTTCCTCATCAAACCCAATTATGTACGCGTGTGCCCACGTTGAGTGTCCTTCCGCGGACCAAGCATCTTCATCCGGCGATTGTACGTCCGGCCAAGAACTGCCAATGTCACCTTGCCCCAATATCCAGTAATGAAATACATTTGCTTTTGGCACCGCAGCTTTAATCACTGACGCCATTTTCTTTGCCGCTCTTACTACAACATCTTCTTCCGACATTTTACTCGTTTAGCTTTCTTACTAAGTCTTGAATACCAACTTCCCACTCTCGATTTATACGACGCTGCGCACGTTTTCTAGCGTTTGCAAAAGGTCTTCGTAAACCTTTTTTATCTAACGGGAGACCTTGTTTCCCAATCTTTTTTGCCAAGGCCCAAGCAAACTGTTCGACTGTTCCTTTAGTAACAGAGACAGGTTTTTTCTGTGCCCAACGTAACAGTTCAGCCACGTTTACAATTTCGCCGGACGCCGGGACAGTACCATACTCTAAAGCACTCGCGGCAATATCATCAGTTTCGGCGCGAACTAGGATACCTGTTACGGTATCTTCAACATCGTACTCCCAAGACTCAGCTAAGTCTTCTTCAACCCGGAGTTTTTTATTTGTCAATTCTTCTTGAATCGTAAACTCAAGAATATCTTTGGTCCTATTTGCCATGCGCTTCTCGAACGCATCAAATTCTTGTCCGACAACTCGCCCATCGTTTTTGGGAAGCTTGATTCGAATACTTAGTGCCACTAAACATCAGTCCTCTCATTCGACGGGTTTGCTAAAAGTTCCCATTCAATTCCATTAACACTCAAGGGAGCATCTCTCGACATTACGTCATGGACCAGACCATTGAACGATAAATCACAAGTCGCAAGCAACTCTTCTGTATCAGTTGTGGCGGCAATTCTAAAGGCAATGTTAGGGAAGTTTTTGTCCAATGGATTAAGTTTCTTCCAACTCCATAGTCTAGCTTCAGCTAATACTTCGTGTGTGTTACGGTCTATCAATTCAAGTTTATCTTTTTTTCCGTAAGGAACTACCCGATTACGAATATTGTTTATCTTAGCTCTCGCTCTAACTAAGCTCATCTGTACCGACCTTATAATTTACTGGCACAAGCTTTATGGTTCCTAACGGCGTAAAATGAATGTCTGTTATATCAACTATACTGTCATTAGATAAACTCGGATACAACATTCTGCGTAACTCGGATGCAATGGCAGCTTTATCTCTTTCCGGGTCGTAATCTTCACCCTTTCCTTTTGCTTTAGTTGTGTCAAAAGAAATGTCATCGTAGTCCAACAATAAAGCCCGCACGATTTGACATTGAGGGGATGTCAAAGTTTCCATGCGGGCATTGCTGTCGATGTAGGTCGCGGAACCTGCTTTTCCTGTAATCTGTAACAACTGTCTAACTAACTCTTTTTCAAGGTCAGTTAGTGGTCCAGAATCTTGTTCTTCAATAGTTGCTAAGGTCGCCATAATCGTCCTTTCAGACTAGGACGACTTTTTGGTTTCGTCCTTTTTCTTTTCTACAACGGGCTTTGCAACTTCTTTCTTTGCCGGTTGCGGTTGCAGCGGCGGCGCTTCGCTTGCTGGTCCACTCATTGGGTTCGGCGCAGAAGTTCCAGTAATAATTCCCGCGGCAGCAAAAATAGCGTCTACATTGGCATCCGATAATGCGGAACCATCAGGTTTCTTAAACTTGGCTTTAATGGTTGTTCTATCCAATCCCATGTAGTCGCCCAACTTGTGACCAAACATAACCAGTTGTGAATTAATCGTCGCCGGTAACATTTCATCCAAAATCTCATCAGTAGTTCCGGGACCAACGTCTCCTTCAAGAATCCGTTCTAGGGCCTTGATAAGAAACAGTTGAAAGAAACTAGTTGGGTTTTCAAGAATATCCTTCAGTCTTTCAGCAGTCAAAGGCATTTCAATTCTCCTTATACAGTAGCGAAGATTGTTGACGGAGGCGTATACAAAGCATTGTTAGTAATTTGTACGATACATCCGTTAGCACGATTTCTTACGCCACAACCGAATACGCGCTGCCAGAATTTGTTGACGATGAGTTTATCGCCGCCGATAACTGGAGCCATGTTGTCTTCAGACACCAAACGGAAACCTCTCAACTGCGCTAAGTCTGATTCACGAATAACCACAGGCTTTTCTGCCGAACGGTCCATTGCAAAAATATAACCCGGGAACATCCAAGGAAGTACGATAACTTCACCGGAGTTTGCATCCGCCGCTCTCATACGTCCAATCGAACGTTGAGTTTGTACAATTGCTCTCGGATTTGGAACAACCGTGCCAGCAATCGGAGGCGGGTCGATAATTCGGGGGTCAGTAACACCCACTGGTTCAGGGTCAAAAGCAACAAAGTTGGTCAATTGTCGAACTGCCGCTTGGTCAGAAGCGGAAATCAAATATACAATGTCTCGGGCCATTCCCAAATCGGTTAAATAGTCATGAGCGATATCGAATGCAGAATTAGTCATCACGGTTGAACCGGAAACCTTGTAAGCATTCAAAGTATTCAAGGCTACAACAGTTCCGTCAAATTTCTTGAACACGCCCGGAATATCATCTGCATTAAGCAAACGTTTTACGTCATAAGTTCCTAAATTTTGTCCAAGAACTTTATCGTCCGTAAAGCTATAGTTGTCATTTTGAAATGCTGCGTCCAACACGTAACGATACAATGTATTGGAGTCGCGAATCATCGCGTCCACAGTCTTGTTATTGACTTGTCGAACAGTCGCACGTAACAAAAACTCTGGAGTAAACATTCCTCTGTCAGCCATAGCAAAGATTGGATAACCAACCTCGAAGGCATTTTCAGCGCCCTGTTCCTGCGTGATTTGGGTTGCCAACACACGTCCATATTCACCGCGAGGCTGCAACAAAGCTGTATCAGCGCCACCTAACATATTAGCGTCGAATCGTTCTTTTGCCACCGTACTGGTTTCGGCAAGAATGGAAATCACATCCGTGGCTAACTCGCTGTAAATCGCCGCCGCTTTTTCAATGGCGTCGAACAAATCAGGCTGCGGAACTTCGGCAACCGGACGGTCCATCAGGTCGCGCGAATCCAAGTCGCCAAAAATTGTCGGATATTGTATCTTAGGAAGAGGCATCGTTTAACTCCTTAGTCAATTGCAATCAAGAATGGTGTAAATCCTACTCCGATTCTTCGTGAACCTACGTGAGCCACAGAAGTCAATGGAGAAGCAGCATTACCAGTAGGCAAAGCATTAATTGAAAACGCTGCGCCGTTGTTTTGTGCAACTCTCTTCAAAGTAGCAGAACCCGGAGCAATACTCATATACCAACGCACCGCGGTAACTCCGGTAGGAAGTGGGGTAACAGCAGTTACATCAATTTGTTTGCTGGCAACGATAGTAATGTTTGTGGTTGGACCAAGAATTGTTTCTCCGTCCGCGTCCACATAAGAATAGCCAACGGTGTAAGTTCCAGCGGCCAATACACCAGCACCAGTCGATTGTGTTAAAGTTGGACCGGCAGAAGGTTCATCAGAACTTGTTACATCTTGTGTCAACGAGCCATCTTGTCCTAAATAAACTGGCTTTTGTGGTTGTACACCAGCGACACCAGCAATAATAGTACTTCTTAGAGCAGCAACACCTTTACGTGCGCTCGCTGGAGCAGGGAAGAAAAATCCAACATAACCATCATTGTTTGTGCCGTCGATAGGTTCAAATAAAGCAACGCCAGATTCGTGTGTTCCTGTCGCGCTTACAGCTACGGGGCCATTAAGCTCCAAATCAACTTTGGCAACTCCCGGCCATGACAGAAATTCGTGCGCTGGTCTAAGTTGGTTGTTATCGGGAATGGTAATAGGCATTTGTGATTTCTCCCTTTTTAGTGCAAAACTTGTCCAATTCCAAAACTTGCTTTAATTCTGTTACGAACTTGTGTATCAACATCACCGGCTTTCCGACTTTGGTGAACTTTGCCCGGGTCGGGCGGAATTTCCGTTTCCTTCGTCTTCGTAACTTGTGCCGTTACTTCAGTGTCAATTTCGTTGCGAATCTTTTTGGCCAATGCCATAATCGCTTCACGCGTATCGCCAACAAGCAACGTTGTCCAATCTTCTGACAGTTGATACTTGTTTAACGCTTTTTCGACCCACAATTCGCGTTTGGCTTCCAGCTTTTCCTTTTCAGCAGCGTCGAGCAGGGCTTGTAAGTCACCTTGTTCCTTTGCTTTACGAAGATTTTCTTCCTTTTCGCGAGCCTCTCGGTCAGCATCAAGAGCGCTTTGAATCCTTGCTTGCAACTCTTCGGTTGTTAATTCAAGCTTTGTAACTTTCGGCTTCTCGTCACCTTCAGGTTTTTCATCCTTCGGTTCAACAACTGGAGTTTCTTTTGAAGGGGCAACCTTTTCTTTCTCGTGTTCATCTACTGGATTTGGCATAAAATCTATTAGTTCCTCGTTGTGTGTCAAATATAAACGTGACGCAAAATGATACTAACCGAATAACAATACAGTTGTCAAGTACTAAGCGCAGATTTTCTAACAAGTTAAAACTAGTTGTAGTAAAATAGTTGTCAACAATGAACAGAACTCTACAAGTTTTTGAACCAAAATTAAATAAAACACTTAATATCACGTATTTTGATACCGCAGATGAAGCTTGTTTTGTGGCAATAAAAAGATTATTGTCAGTTTCGTATGTAGGTTGGGATACAGAAACAACATATGCAATCGGCTGGGAAGAAGATAAACAAGCTGGTTTAGACCCGTATCGTTCAAGATTACGTATCTCACAATTTGCTCTTGATGATGGAACTGTTTTTGTATTTGACCATTTAAAACTTCCCGATACAGTAAACGAACAAATAAAAGCTCTACTCGAATCCGAATTGCCGGTAAAAGTTGGGCATAATGAAAAGTTTGACGTAAAAATGTCTCGTTATCATTTAGGCGTTCGTCATATGGGTCGTCTATTCGATACCGACTTGGGATATCGTTTAACAAAGTGTGGACAATACTTCGCCGGTCGTATTAGCTTATCAGATTTATGTAAAGAACTCTTAGGCTTCAAACTGGAAAAAGAAACTCGTCGTTCCGATTGGTCCATCGATGTTCTTAGTGACGAACAAATCAAGTATGGTGCGCTTGACGCTTATGTTGTTCTTCCATTACGAAAGAAAATAATCGAAGACATCAATGAACTGGATTTACGATATCCCGCAAAAATAGACTTTAGCGTTATCGACCCAACCGCGGCAATCGAATTAACCGGGATGCCGATTGATGCTGAAAAATGGATTTCAGTAGACACCATCATGAAAGCGAAACGTCTGGATATGATGGACCAGATTGCCGATGAATTTCGTAATGCTGGTGTCGTAAAACAACAAGGTCTTTTTGCTGGTGCTCCATTACAAAGCCACAAAGCGAAACGCGGTGAGAAAAGAAACGTTCCGACTAATAGCTTAACTTCACCACAAAGAATGGCAAGCTACCTTGAAGCTTATGGAATTCGTTTACCTAAGAAAAAGGACCGTAAGACGCAAAAACAAAGCAAGACGACAGGTACTCCCTCGCTAAAACCGTTACGTAATCACTACAAAATTATTCCGTTGTTGATTGAGTTTCGAGAACTCGATAAAAGAAAAACTTCTTATGGTGCAAAGTTTATAGAGAAGTACTGTAATCCGATAACAAAACGTATCCACTCCGACTACGACCCAAACGGGGCGAAAACTGGACGTTATACATCTAACAAGCCTAATAATCAAAACATTCCGGCTTTAAAAGAATATCGGTCTTGCTTCATAGCTCCTCCGGGATGGAAATTTGTAGGCTTCGATTATTCACAAATCGAATTACGTATTGCCGCAGAATTGTCACAAGACCCGGGCTATATTGAAGCGTTTCTATCAGGCGAAGACTTCCACACTCAAACAGCAATAAAAATGTTTGGTGTTAGTCCAGATGACCCAAATTTTCCTTATATCAGAGCGTACGCTAAACGTATTAATTTTGGCATCATCTATGGCATGGGTGCTGGTAAACTTGCTATGCAAACGGACCTTTACGAAAGTAAAGATGTTCTTCGTTTAATTCTGCTTGAACGACAAGGATTAATTAATAATGCCGAAGATTGGTTAGAGCATAAAATGACGGTTGATGAACTAAAACGTTGGCAAGCGCTAAAACTTGCTCGACAACTAACTACAGATGAGATTGAAGAAGAAGTTGCTCATACTGATACGGCACAAGACTATTTAGATAAGTACCACCAAACATTCGAGACGTTAATGCGTTGGTTAAAAGCCAGAGGCAGAGAAACGGCTGAGAATGAAGGTATTCGGATGGAATCGGGGCGCTTAATTAAGTTTTGGGTCAACCACAAAGATAAAGTTAGTGTTGCTCAGGCTGAACGTAATGGAATGAATACCCCGATACAAGGATTGGCCGGGGAAGTACTCAAACTCGCTACTCGGTCTTGTTTTGATGTTGTATATAAAGCAAACTTGGACCACGTAATAAGACCAGCGTTAACAATGCACGATGAGCTACAGTGGTTGGTAAAAGATGAATACAACAAAACTTTAGGCAAGACTTATGCTGAATGGGCACAAGAGGTTTTTCATGAACGTGCAAAACTAGCAGGAGAAGTTTTTCTAAAAACGGTGCCGGTTCGTGTCGATGTAAAAGTTTCGGATTGTTGGGAAAAATAAATGGCAAAGATAAATAGTATTGATTGTGTCGCGGTAAAACCAGTTAAATGCGTGCGTATAACTTACGGAAGAAAAACGGCTATGGAATTACATGTCGCAGACGACACCGATAAGTTTAGACAAGTTTGTTTGGTTCAAGAATTCGAAGAGTTTATACGTGAGTTTAAAGAGACGAATTGGCGACAATTAGATATCGATGACGTGATTAGTTTTGAAGTTACTGAAATTCCTGAAGCACAACTACAACAACTAAAGAAATATGACCCGGTACGTTAACGAAGTTTCTTCGAACCAGTTGTTTCTATAATTGCGCGAGTTTCAATATCATCGTTAATTGGTGGGGTTAATTTTTGTACGAGTGGTCCATGGTCATCCTGAAATAGTCCTGATGGACCAATAGCACCGCTTGCGGAAATTGAAGTTGCACTGTTGCCGGGAGGATGTTCAACCCGTTCACGTACAACCTGCGGATTATCAACACGTCGCGTACTGTAACCACTTTTCGCTAATATGTCTCTGATACTGTTCGCCATAAGTTTCTCCAATGCTTAATACCAACCTACATTATAGAACTAAAGATTTAACGGGGCAACGATTTGGAAAACTATATGTCGTTGATTTTGCCTTTATAAAAAATAATCTTGCGTGGTGGAATTGTATATGTGATTGCGGAAACAGTAAGGTAGTTTGTGGACGACAACTTACCGCTTCGCCAGAAAAAGGAACAAGAAGTTGCGGTTGTTTACATACTCGACCATTTGGAGTATCTGCAAAATATGAAACTCTTCATCATATGCAACATGGTGCAAAAATTCGCGGATATTGTTGGAAACTGCAAGACAACTATGCTTTCGAGTGAATGTCAAAACCATGTTACTATTGCGGAGCAAAACCTTCAAACATTAGAAAAAATCGGGCCAAAACAAATAACGGAAATTTTATCTACAACGGCATCGACCGTAGGGATAATAACAAAGGCTACACAAAAGAAAATTGTGTAGCCTGTTGTAAGATTTGTAATCGTGCGAAAAACTCGTTAACCGAACAAGAATTCCGATGTTGGATAAAACAACTATGCGCTCATCAACAATTTACTCAACTGGATTAGTGCGTGTTGCTTCCAAAACTGTGTCAACACCCGGTTCATTTACAATGTGGTGCTCGCGAGCGTACGCATCACGTTGCGGAAGTCCAGTAAAGGGATTAGGTACAATCTTTGGACTAGCCTTAAAAGTTGGAACCGGTTGGTCAATCAACGCAGTTTGTTTAAAAGCTTGAGTTTCGTTTACGTCTGTTCCTGTTAAGGCCATGTTTTTAATCTCCGTTGCCAAAATTTGTCTACCCATTAAGGATAGACAAATCTGGCTAACTTGTCAAATGATTTCTACCTACTGTCCCGGTTCTTCAGGGGATGGTTCCACTGGAGCGGGTTCGACCGGTGTCGGTTCAACCGGTGGCTCGGTAGGAGCACCAATTGCCTTCAACGCATCTGCATCGTCCATCAAGTCTTGAACATCCTGACTGATATCAGGGTCAACTTCACCTAACTCTTGAATCTTGTTGTTAAGCTCAGTAAGCTTGTTGGTGAAACGTTCAGCAACACCTGTTACTTCGGACTTGATACGTTCCTCTACGGCTCGTAATTCTGTTACTTGTGCATTAATTCCCATTTTTCTTTTCCTCCGTTATTTGTCTTCGCGACCTATTTCATGTAATTTATCCGCTTGTTCATTCAAGGCAACCGTTACGTCACTTATGTCATCCCAATTGTCAAGAATGTCGAATAATCGTTCTACTTTGTGTTCAATGTTGCGGAGACGCCGTTCCATTTTACTGGAATCTCCAATAATGACTTTTACTTCTTCATCCATTGTTGCCTCCATCGACTTACAAAGGATACAAGAAAGCAAGCGTTAAGTCAAGATGCAGAAAATTACATTTAACTCGCTATTATCTTACACACCAATAATATCAACATTCATCTTCATCTGTAC
>Ga0065715_10000334_pt1 | contig 26276 bp, 31 predicted proteins | sample MisBulReplicate1_FD_59102 | JGI IMG/M metagenome (GOLD analysis project Ga0065715, IMG submission 59102) | Miscanthus rhizosphere microbial communities from Kellogg Biological Station, MSU, sample Bulk Soil Replicate 1 : eDNA_1 v2 (version 2) | ecosystem: Host-associated > Plants > Roots >...
GCAGATTGGACCATCAGGACTTGATTTTGAAAAAGATTTATTTTATTTAACTACGCTCACCAAGTTACTTTGACAACGGACATAGCTCTCTGTTTTAGAAATTAATATTGACCTCAACATCGTCGACCATGTCAAAAAAATCTGCATCAAGAGAGCCGCGACCTGGGATCTAATGTAATCAGTTGATTATCATTAGATCCTAGTTGTAAGTATGGAAATGTGTGATCTATGCTATTCAATTTATTTCCCCCCACGTTTGATTTACTTTGTTATAATGGACATCTTTCGAATATTGATGCCTAGTTTGCATAAAGTTTCCTCCTTTCCTTTTTGCCTCTATTATATTAGATGACTTTATCTTAACTTTTTACAGTGTCATTTATGAATATCTGCTTAATGTTGGAGTATTATTATTGAGATAGAACACATTTAAATTAACTAGTATTATATCCTATACTATCACGATGAAATATAGAAGTCGAACAGACATATTTGCATCAATCTTGGAATCTGTTAATAATATGGATGGTGCTGGTATTACTACAATTATGTACAAATCATTCCTTTCCCACTATCAGTTGAAAAAATACATGGCCATCATGTTGAAAAATGACCTAATTCGGTTCGAAGAGGAACGCCGGATATATAAGATAACTGACAAAGGGGTTAGATTTTTGCAGTTATTTATTCACATGAATGAACTTGTTGGAGTGAATAAGGATCAATGAAATAAAAATCGATCCATTTTGACTCTATGCATACGGCTTTATCAGATTGTGCCAACATGTCACTTTGGTAGCCCTAATTGTTTGTCTAAACTGCCCCTTTTATTATGCCGTAGAAATAAACCAATGCGAGAATAATTATTTTGGAAGAATGCGAATTACCTTTTCTTAAACAATGATCAAGGAACATAACATGATGNCAAACATATCAGAATTTTAAGATAATGGTATTTATTCATCCCTGACANGGTTTTAAATTTCAAAGGTTTGTATTGTGATGTTTTCCCGAAATCGACATCGGTCTTCAGAACATGACAAATACTATAATTGTATGATGATAGTCAATAGTGTTATCCCTCGACAGTTACAGTTCCTCTCATTTCTGGGTGTATTGTACAATAGTATTCGAAAGTTCCCACCTTATCGGCGATGAAGGTAATAGTCTGTGACTCAAAGTACCCCAAATCTTTTGTATGAACCTTGAACTGGTCGATATTAAAATTATGTTTTGAGTGTGTTTCATAGTCCTCGTTAATCAAATGAACTGATTCAAGACTTCCCTTCTTTAAATAGTACACGGGATTAACGGATGCACTTCCACCTCTCGACCCCTTAACTCCACCCGCTGCCTGACTCAAGAAATAATAGCCCGTCTGCTGCGAATGCGTAGCTTTGATAAAGCTATTCCGAGGTGCAGCAAAGACTGGGACTGTTCCGTTAACAGGAATTAGAGAGTGGATTCCAGCATAACCAAGCAAAGAAACTATTCCAGCTGCAGCTAAAACTGTAATAATCAGACCTTTTGAAAATTTAAACCCTGTTCTACCAGCATTTGCATTACGACTATATGATTTCCTTTTTTTGTTCATAGATGCCTCAATTCCTATTCGTTATTATAAAGAGTATATGTAACATAGTTAACTGAGCATTAATGTGTTTTTATTTGACAGTCTGCTATATCCAAATATATAATTGTTGAATAGCACTGGAGTATAATTGACCTCATTCCGTAATTCATGTAGTGGGGNAGAGTTTCATTGAATGTCCATCCGTTTACTACAACTCCCTCGCTTGAAATCGGTTTCTCTGGTTTTCCNGAAATATGAGAGTAAAGTTGCTAACAGTGTGGCCGTCAGAATTTTGAGGCATGAACTAATCCAGTCCAGATACTCTAGAGTTTATGATTACTTATCTGTTGCACAATTCTAGCTTATCATATTCATATTCGGAAATGAAACTTGTATTGCGCTGATATGCGCTAAAACATACTCATGATAGGCTTATAAAAATACTAATTTTTCGTATAATCTCATACACAAATATCGACATAATCCCTGAACACTAACCTATTTAACAAATTTTGTTACATATCTTAAAAAATAGATGACTGCCTCGTTTGCTTTACCGGTCATACAAAAATGGTCCATAAATATGATAATTGAAAGTTCAAACAACCAAGGTGCAAAGTGATTTGGGTAAAAGTAAATTAGGAATGAATTAACGTAACTCCATAAAAATGGATTACATGTTAAGTGCTGGGGCAGCTGCTTTGACGAACATAGGTTTGCTAGGTGCAATCGTTGCTACATATGTACAAAATATGCGCTTGATACGATCGTATTTTACAGGCGGACTTGTAATCGTTGCCTCTCTGTTCATGATACAGAACATAGTAATAGTAATCTTTTGGTCAAAATTGTATGTGGCTGGGCCTAGTATCAAAGGAATTGTAGATGCCGCTGCTCCTTACTTGTTCGCGATAAATGTGGCACAATCTGTAGGCCTTGCTGTCCTGCTGTGGATAAGCAGAAGGTAGATCCTCAAACTTCAACGTCATTCATTCATATTAGCCCCGTTAATTAGAATGAGATTTCCAATCGCATCAGTCAAGAATTCATTCAAAAGAAACCCATCATGATTATCCAGAAGAATAATAGGTATCTGGAAATAGAAAAACCCTAACTAAAACATTTCAGAATTCTCCTACTTAGCACTTAAAAAACATAATCGTATTCAGAATTCCAATGGAACAATCAAATGGAATAAAGGTAGCAATCATAGTTTTAGTAGCCGCTGGATTAGCTGTTACCCCTGCTTATTATAACCAGAACGTATCAGCAAGCAAGGCTTACGAATTAAAAGGAGTTGGCAAAGGGACCTTAAGCTGTCCTGATGGGAGTAAAGTGAATAATGCGAGAATAAGCTTTTTTGTCTTTTACCAAAATGATGGAACTTTTGCCGAATGGAATGTCGATCACAAAACTCTTGGTTCCAAAGGAGGCATCTTTACTAAAGAGAGTATAACTTCAGACAAATATAATCTCAAAGGAGTACAAGCATTTGATAACATTTGCGATAGCAAAGATCCTGTAAAGATTACTCTGTCTGGAAGTTGTGGTGATGGTACTAAGGCAAAGTTGCAGGGAAATAATGGAGATAAAGGAGTCTTTAAGGTTCGTGCTCAATGTTTGGCAGTTAAATGACCTCCACCTTATTTTTCAATTACCGCGATAAAGCTATTGATCTATGTACGCATATCTACGTTCACTTAGTAGACAAAACCACCTGATAGATTCTAAGATTTCTCGAGACAAGTAAAAGGAGGAAAAGATTATTGTAAAGCCATCAAATAGAGTAATAATGGAATGATTTTCAAGATAAACACTACATTTTCCAAATTTATCCGCATTTGGTTGCCTCTTGTCGCTGTGGGAGTAGTGATCTCGATTGCAATATCCACTGCATTAAGGATTCCATTGGTGCAAGCTCTCACTGCCATAGGCCTCACTGCCGCACTCGTCCTCAGCGGGTTGTTATTCAGATCTTTTGGGAAAGAGGATGACCGTTCTGGGAAAGAATAATAGAAATTTCGAAATCACTGGAATTAGTTGATCGTTTCATTGTAAACCATTGTGTATTTATTTCCCTAAGTCGCATGTCGGAATTTTTCAATCATATTATCAGTAAGGTAATTATTAACTAATCAATTCTAGCTCAAAAAAAGTGCTTGTTCTTTCTGATAGCACGGAACGCTCGTTCCGAAGTACGTTCCATGCTTGTCCTAATTAATTGGCAGTACAATTACAATTCTATGAATAGAATTGAGACTAGGAATGAAAATAATAGAGGAAAGATCGAGATAATGGCTGATGTAGTAGACCTCTGTAAATCAGGTATCAAGAAAACCCATATCATGTACAAGGGAAACTTAAGCTATGAGCAAATTAATAGATACTTGCAGGAGCTCATGAGAAAAGGTTTCATTCGTCAGGATGTTGACGAAGGCGTGATCATATACAGGACTACTGAAAAGGGCAGACTTTTTATCCATTACTACACTCTGATGATAGATACCCTTCTAGATAATACTAATAATGATGTCAAGCCTAATGAGCCTATGCCTCTAATTGTGGACAGGTAGTATCCACATAACTGAGGCAAGCAACACAAGGGTTATTTGTTGATTTAATCGTCGATGTACTGAAATGAAGCCAAATTTGGTTGCACATTTTTCTTAAATATCACTAACTCGTCTTCGTTCCACAGAAAGCAAACCTAAAATTAACAATATTTTTAGGAACAATAGTGCTTACGCGTGTATCTAGAGTAAACCCCAGCAATCCGGAACCATTCAAAATTGATTTGGCAGCACGCATTATACTGGATGGTGGTTTAGTGGTATTCCCCACTGAAACAGTCTACGGCTTGGGCGCGAATGCACTAAACCCCTCTGCAGTTAAAAAGATCTTCTTGGTCAAGGGAAGGCCTGCAGATAATCCGCTGATATTACATATCCAGCATATGAACGACCTGAAAGCTCTTGCCAGGAATGTCTCGCGAAAGGCGACCAAGCTTGCGAGGGAATTTTGGCCTGGACCACTTACGCTAGTTCTCGAGAAATCACAAAGAGTACCTCAGATCACCACCGGGGGCCTGGATACTATTGCAGTCAGGATACCCAGTGACATCATATCATTATCGCTAATCAGGGCAGCTGGAATTCCTGTAGCAGCTCCCTCGGCAAATGTCTCAGGAAGGCCTAGTCCTACACGAGCAAGTCATGTCTTAGAAGATCTATATGGTAAAGTAGATTTGATTATAGACGGCGGCAAAACTCGAATAGGGTTAGAATCTACTGTGATCGATATGACCTCCCCTGTGCCCGTACTGTTAAGGCCTGGAGGCCTACCCCTTGAAAGAATAAGAGAAGTTATAGGTAAAATTTCAATACACTCCTCGATACTTAATCCAAAAAAAGATCACTTGAAAAGCGGTAAAGGCTATAAATCCCCCGGGATGAAATATAGACACTACTCACCCAAAGCTGATTTGATCCTCGTAAAAGGTACTAAAATAAAGGTGCGAAATAAGATCGTTGAACTTGCGAGAAGAATGAGGAATGAACAGAGCAAGAGCGTTTGCATAATGACCAAAAATATAAACAATAACTATATTGCAGACATTGTTTGGTTCGTTGGTAACGATTTTGAAACTATAAGTAGAGGATTATTTGAAATTTTCCGCTATGTGGATAACCATAACATTGATGTAATAATAGCAGAAGAAATGGATTGTGTGGATTTAGGATTAGCAGTAATGGATCGATTAAAGAGGGCAGCAAAGGAAATAATATCAGTGTAGATTAGTTGCAATGTATTGGCCCGTAGTCGTTCATAAAAAAAATCTTGATTATAGAGATGCCAACTATGGAATAAAATCTGTATTAATTTTGAATTAATGCTGCGAAGGATACCGCTCCCATAGGTGAGCTTAGACTAGGTTGTCTGTTGGTCAACGCCAATATAATCTGCAAACCACCTTTCCATACACCTGCCTGTTGCTTTAGAGTTTGGTCTGGCTTGTTCTGGTATTATAGCAATTATTGGAATGCCAGTTAATTTACGAATGAATTGTGGGGTCATACTTTCTACGATGTCTGGTTTTGAGGGCATACGGTTAAATATTATTCCAACTATGTCAAGTCCATATTTCTTACATGCATTAACAGTCAGAAGAGTATGATTTACTGATCCTAAATTCGGCCGAGATACTACAATTAATTGCAGACCTAGTAATTTTACAAAGTCTCCAAGTAGGTAACTGTTTGTCAACGGCACCATTATACCACCTATGCCTTCTACAACAACAAATTCATGCATCCTCCGTATTCTCTGAAAGGCAGACAGTACGGACTTGAGACTTATGTGATTCTTTGTAATCAAAGACGCCATCAACGGAGACGCTGCAATTGGAAAGAAAACGGGATTTAATTCATTGTCCATATCGCCTACATTTGCTGCCGCTGCCAAAAGTTCAGTATCTTGTGACTTGAAATTCCGACTATAAATTTGATTTCCGGTAGCAAAGGGCTTCATTACTCCAACATTTATACGTCTTTTTCTGAGTAACTGTGCTACACCACATGCAACAAGTGTCTTACCCACGCCTGTATCTGTACCAGTTATAAAGAGTCCCCTTTTTCTTGAAATTTTCTTATTGGTATTTTTTTTTTCTTTGAACTTCATATGATCTGAATCATAATCAAACGTATATAGTTTATTCAATAGTTTATTCACAATCTGGAGTTGTTCCCTCAACAGCATTAGAAGCAACTATAGCATATCATTGGCCGTAAGTCTATGCTAGCATAGGTTCGAATTCTTTCAACTACGACACTAGATAACGAACTAGGTAGATGTGGATTGATGATAAGGATGATCATGGCTCTATTGTGGGTAAAGGCCTACAGCTGTTTGCCCTTCTCCACAGAGTACAGGCCTTTGCAACGGCTGGCAGGATTCAGTTGCTCCTCTATTGTTGTGATTGAAGCGTATCCCTCATCTAAAGCTGGAGATATTTTTCTTTCAAATTCAACATGTTATTTCACTGCCATTTACAATGAAGTAACAGATTTTGTTGCGAGATAATAATAAGGATAACAAGAGTAATAGTGATAATAAAACAATAATAAGAAGTAATATAGCGATAAAAGATTATTTTGGGGTCTATCATGTGGATCTAATAATTTGAAGGAAAGCAATGATATGTATACTATAAAAACTTCGGCTTATTCTCTCTTCTCTTAAGACGAATGAAGAATTTATTCCCTGATTTTGCTTTGTAAGATCCGGTGTAATTTTTATGTCAGATTAATTCATGATCAAGTGTGAAGACAGTTGGCCTTGTCATACTTGTAGGCATATCAATTGCAACAATAATTCTTGTACTCATACAATCCCCAGCAGCGTCTGCTAATCATGTTGTTAATAATATTGTAAAATACAATGGAGAAAACGATTTCTTGGTCAAGCTGTCCCAATATAGAAATTTAACTGTTACTATAGATAGGTATAATATTTCTGCCTTTGTCGCAGATACTGACGATAAACGCACTAAAGGACTTTCAGGAGTCGAGAATATGTCCGAAAATCAGGGAATGCTTTTTATTTTCAATTATCCGTCCAAACAGGGATTCTGGATGAAAGAGATGATGTTTCCCCTAGACATAATTTGGTTGGATTCCAACAACAGTGTAATACATATAGAAAAGAAACTTCAGCCGTGTGCGTCTGTTCTCTTCTGTACGGTTTACTCTCCGTCAACTGACGCAAAGTATGTGCTTGAAACGATCTCTGGATTTACAGATCTTCATTGGGTAAATAAAGGGGATAAGATCAAAATTAATTCAAATTAGTGGTTATGATCCCATCATTATCCTGGCTTATGTATATTCGCATAAGCAATAACACGACATGAAGATTTATTATAACTTCTATCCGTAAACTAAAGGGGGAAATTAATATTCAAAAAGATGTATCGATTCAAATTGAAAAGGATCAAGTCGAATCTGGAGAAAATCTAAATGGCGTTGTTAGAATAAATTATACAGGCAGATTTGACAGTCTGGTAATAAATTCTCAAATAGAGAACTCGAGTGATGTGTTCAAATACGTTAATCTCGACGGAAAAAAAATTAATCATCCTTATGCCAGGTTATCACTGTTAAAACAAGATATTCTGGACGACAGGAAAGTTGAATTTACTGTCACCACTATACATATCCCTCCAAATGACATCTCAAATGCCAAATTCAGGGTATCGATCATCCAAGAGCATAAGGAGATCACAAGTGACATGGCTTACTTAAAAATATTGAAGAAAAACTAGTTTAGATTGACCATAATAACAATATTTGTCGCAGGAAAAGAAATTTGTACGAATCTCTAAATCACAAGCGTAATGGTGAGTCTATTAATTCCGTGCCTAGAGATCATCAGCGGAACTCACATCATCTGCTTTATTGGACTTTCGTGATATTCTTTTCTAATCCAAGTTTTAAGTATAAACCTAATGTTATCCTACTGTGGAACCAAATCTCCATTAAAGGGGAAAAGATATTAAACAACTGGAAGTTAGAGCCTAGCTAAAGTTTTCTACCACTTTGACCTTTCCTGTCATCCACGGATGAGGCTCACAGTGATAGGCATATTCTCCCTTAGCTGTAAATGTGAACTCAAAAGTCTTTTTCGGTGTTATTAATCCAATGCTCTTTATGGAATCAAAAGGTCCATTTACCTTGTCGACATACTGATTATCTGATGTTACAGAGTGAGCTGTTACGTCATCGTTAGTCCAAATTATCTTGTTTGATATTCCCATTATACCTCTCACTTCTTTTGGTTCAAAGTTCTTAGTTTGAGAGGGCTGTGAAGAACCTTCTATTATGGCTACATTCACATGGTCAGCCGGCTCCAAAACCTCTTTAGGCAGCTGGGGTTTTGCATTTGCTTCCGGCAGGAATACGAACTGGTAATACCACATACTTACAGTCACAGCGACGATAAAACTCAACAAACTTATGCCAGCTGCATAATTATTCATTAGAAATTACTACCATGTACAAGCAATATCGATCATATAAAAACATTGGCTGAATAACCATGGATATCAGGTTCTGTGTAATAACTTATGATTGATGCCTCATGCCGATCAGAAAACTTATCTTTAGTCTTATTCTCTAATCGATTTAGATTCCGGGATGTCGGCCATCTTTACTTTAGAATCAGTCTTGGTGTCCCCTGATTTTTGTGTCGTGCTGCTTGACTGTGAAGAACTAGAACTACCTTTTGCGACTGGCGGAGGAGCTAATGGTTTATCCACCTGATTAGAGATTGCTGGAGTAGATTTCGATAACTCTCCTGGAGGAGTTAAGGCAGGCTTTGAAGGAACAGTGGCAACAGCAGGCGAGGGCTTTGATTTCAACGGAGTTGCAGGCACAGTGGGCTTGGGCGGAGGAGCTTTTTCCATGGACCTGCCATGTCTGAATATATGGAACATACCTGCAAAAACAAGCATCATTATACCTACTATAAACAACGAATAGTTCTTCATTCCGTTTATAACCGCATAATAGGCGGCGATATTAAGATATACTTGGAATGCGATCAACGCTATGAGCACACCAAAAATCCATCTCTGAGGAAGATTGATTGAGCTCTTTCCGCTTCCGCTTTTCTTTGGTTGTAGCTTTGCATTAGCTTCTGCATTCTTCGCCAACTTTATCATCATATACGTAAATCCAAAGGAAAGAGGAACTAAGAGAATCATTACCAAATATAGAAAAACTGGATCAATGACCAATCGTTCCAGTAGTGACTTGGTTCTATCAGGATCTATATAAAATCCCCAATAAGTAGTGACTATGATCTGTGCCAAACCTGTTATGCCTATTGCTGTTATAAGGGGGCGATCTTTCCAAGAAAACTTTTTGTATCGATCGATAAAGGGAATTATCAGTAACGAAAAAATGAATAAGCCTGGCCATGCCACTCCTGTAGTAAATTTATCGTAGGCACTTCGAAGGAATGCGTAAAGACCAGTCAAATACCACTCTGGTACAGTGATGCCAGGTGGAACATTAGGATCAAATCTTAGTCCAAGGTCAACAGGGAATACACCACCGGTCAGCATAACTGCCCCGGAAATGGCCATCACGATCGGGACGTCAAACACAAGGAACCTTGGGAAGTGAACTACCATTAGTCCTAATAATACAATGGGCAGAAAGAATACGTGGAATGCGTAAAATCGAAGTACAAAGTCATGAAATCCTGAGCCAAAGAAGGCTTCTCTGATTTGCGGGCCTAATATTGGGATTGAGTTCGTAAGTGAAGCGGCAATGGAAATTGCTAGTTCTGCCCGTTCGCTAAATATGATATCGTATCCTGTGAAGGCTTCGAGTATTGTCAATACACCAAGAATTATTCCCGTGACCCACAGAATCTCATTTCTAATCTTATACCTGCCGCTAAAATATTGGTAATACATATGCAGCAAGGCCACCATAACCATAGCATTTGATGCGTGGTAGTGAATATTCCTCAGATGAAACCCGTAAGGAATAACGTCGTTAATAGTCTGCACACTATTCCAGGCCCTATCCAAAATTGGTTCATAGAACAGCATCAAAAGTGCCCCCGTAATACCCAAAATGATGAATAGTACAAAAGTAATCATGCCCAGAAATCCCAGCGGACTGACAAACCTTCCTGGGAATGTGAATTTAAGTCCCATGAAGATAGTTCGGTCTACTCCAGCGTAGACCCACCTTAAGAAACGAACGAGACTATTTTCTCTATGTAAGGAAACGCCCAAATCCTACAATCCCATTCCCATTTACGCTCCAATTTGGAGGTTTAACCCAGATATTTCCTTGAGAATCAATTTCTAAGTCTAGCCTAGGAAGTACATTAGAAGGAGGTGCCTGTAATGAAGCAGGACCAGCAAATGCCTCCCCTGTTAGTGGATCATACATACTTCCATGACACGGGCATTCTCCCCTTTTCCTTCCTTCTTGTGGCCAATATTTCCAAAGACACCAAAGATGCAAACAAACTTGGCTATACATTCTAAATGACGAAACATCATTCTTATCGCCGCCTAGTTCAACTGGCAAGCGAATGAATTGCCATACCTTAAAAGATTCTTTATTTAGTACTGGATCGTTAGTTTTTGGATATATCACGGCTTCAGAATGATTCACTGGAAAGGTTTTGACACTTGCTTGAGAGCCGTCAGGTAATTCAACCTTCTGCCTTTCTCTCAACAGGCCAGAAGGGTTCGGCAGAAATTTGCCCCAATCTACAAACGGTGCAAAGGTCATTACTGTACCTGCAGCGGCCAAAAGCTTCAAGAAATCCCGCCTAGATACATTACCTCCACTACCTGGAGGAGACGGCTGAGCCATATACAAAATCACTCTTCCAAAAATATCTTATAAACTTTGCCCAACTCGTCAACCATGGCGTTTCAGGTAGGTCTATTGAACCACAAACTAATCAGTACGATCTGTCAATCAACTTATTCATTCCACTAAAGACAATTGAAGGATCCATTGGCATGGCTCGTTAGGTGGACAAGACTCCCTACAATATGTGCTCTATTGCCTTTTGTATATCCCCTGCGTCGACTATATCTCCTGCCATCATTGCTTCTAGTATGCGTAGTACTATTAATTCACCCGTTGCACCTGCAATTGTTTGCGGAACGACAACACATACATCATCTATAATTACCGTAACTTCATTATCATTACCTCCATTCCAGTCTTTAGGTATTCGAATGTAGTAGTATTCTGAGTCGCAGTTGCTGGGGAGGTCTTGGTATAGAATTGTAACCATCAGTTTTAGTTTCTTTGGTACCTTAAATTCTTACTCTTCGGATTTGACAATTCTTACTGGAACTTGTAATTAGTAGCATATTATGGAATATTCTTGAATGTGTGCTTTACTGTATGTCAGCATATGATTGCATTCGAACTTTGTTATTCAAACCTGACTAAAATCATATGTTCTGTTCTTGTACATTAGCCCAGCGCTTCATACCATTTCACATAAATCATTCAAGCCATTTGCGATAAGATCTATCAATCAATAGGGAATAGGTATTAAGACATTCGGATAGCATGCATATCTAAAGTTGATAGACTCTAGTCAAGGTTTAAGATGAAACTCTTATCACGGTATATGGTCGATGTATTGGTTATCGAACCGGTAATGACCAGAATATCCATTCATATTAAAAAATCCACGTCATGGACTACTATCTTGACACATTAATTCTTCTAGCAATCAGCTACAACATTCAAAAAACCGGCCTTCAATTATTAATAATTCGGAATAACAAACGACTAGTGTTCGAGTAATAATTTCGAAGCTTATGAAATTGAAATTAAAGCTAAATAGAGATTGAGGAAGGAAATTGTGTCCTTACAAACATGTTTTTAATGTAGAATAGAAGCAGGACAAACGAGACGATCTATTTCTCGAATAGGAAGATGATTAGAAAAATTTACTCGATTACTGTTCCTGGTAACGTGAGCCATGCGAGGAAACTTATAGTTCAAAAAAGTTCGAGAAATCACTATTTCTCATGTTTTGAACACTCGTGTTGAGATGTTTACTAGTTAAAAATTGCATGTACCTCAAAAGAAGCAAGGCGGAGAAGATAATCTGTAATAATTATCTCGATTAATCANTAAAAATAATTTGATGGAGTTACTTCAAAGTTATTCAGAACATATGAGGATNAGATGCATGTTTCAATTCCTTGGATGTTCTAAGCGATGGCATAATGGTTCTGTAGCTTGGTAAAGTTCGTAATGATTTCAACTGCCCGAAACTGAAGTTCCACCTGAACCTAGGTCACTGCCTGTTTGGCCCTGGCCTATACGGATCATTTCATTAATCTTGTTTTCCACCTCTTTTAGATTCTCTTTTACTCTGGCTTCTTGCTTTCCCAGTACCATTAATCTTGTATTTGATAGTTCTTTCTTCTCCTCTAACTCCTTTAAGGCATCGTTTTTCTTTGTTTTCATTAAAAGGGGGCCTGCGCTTTTGTACACTACGTCTTCTTCACCTAATTTCATTAGCTCTTCAAGCGCTTTAGTAGTTTCAATAGATTCGACTTCTATTTGCTGCTTTTGCATCAAGATTGCCTGCAAATTTTGTTGAAGTTGTTGTAATCTTGATAGCTGCTCCCTAAGCCACGGAGGGATTTCTTGTTCGCTCATTTGCCTGAAGTTACAATATACCAGGATAAATTCATACCGTTAATTGACATTACAAGAACCTATGCACATAGACAGCCATAGGCTGTTTGTACGAGCCGCATATACGAACCAACTACGGCCCTCATTGATACAATATCTTTTGCATGAATTACTATATCAACAACGGCACCTAAAGAATTGATTTCTATTTTTTCACCACAATTTAGTAATTTTACTTCTGGCTTTAATGCAGCGCACATAGATTCAGCTATCTTGCAAGATAAATCAATAGGCACTGAATATATCCTGATCTTAATTTTAGCGTGAGCTTCGTATTTTTTCGAGATTGACGTCGTATGCGCCACCTGCTAACTTGTATTTGCATTTTGGGCAATGCCAAATTCCTACTGCCATTCGGCCAAAGTGGAGGGACCCGCACATGGGACATCTCCTCTTCTTCTTTAGAGTCCTATAGATCACTCCATATCGTTTCCTCACCGACGCACCATATTTTATTCCCAGTCCCTTTAGTCCTGTCAGTTTGTGTTTCCGTCTACTGACCAGTGGTTGTCAACTCCTGGAATTTGAGTCTGAGTTCTTGTCCTTTAATCTTTGCGGTCTCTGCTGCAGATTTTACCTGTTCGATCGTTAGGAAACCGTTTGAACCCTTTTGAACAGCAGTATATTCCCCATTAGAGTTGGTGGTAAGAGTTATCCTAGCATCCATACAGGCTTCTTCCTCCGTACTAGGATCCAATACCAATGAATCTCCAATCCGGGCAAATGTAACTGAAACAGGTATCGTATTGATAGGAGGATCTTGAATCTTTCCTGTGTCGACCACCTTTTCATCTATGATTTCAAAGACTGGGATCTTGGAAGTGGCTAACGCTAACACCACCGCATACGAGGTGGCATCAAAAAGATTTCCGCCCATGTTTATAATGCTACAGTCAACAAATATAGTGTAAACTATTTTACCTGGAATCAACGCAAGTTTGTCTAAGGCCAACATTTCCGATTCTCTCACACCTCTATCAACTACTCGAGCTAATTCAATGGTTTCCTCATCAGGTGGACCCGGCTCTATGTAGGAAGCCGCAGTAGGAAGCACCTCTGCGGAAACTATCAAGGCACCTTTATTTTCTAGCCCTTCAAATGGTTCACCGGTTTCGACTTTCACACCTGCAACCACTTCTGTGTTACCTAATTTTACCCATGCTGAACCATTCGCCTTTTTGATTATGCCTATCTCGATGTTTAGAGGTCTAAGTTCATCCGGAGATCTCCCATCAAGTCTTTTTCCGCTAGCAATCAATTCCCTTATTTGGTTCTTGCGAAGATTCTCTAAAATTATGGTAGATCTTCTTGAGGAGCTCAATTGCTATTCCTTCAACTCCGTTTCATTGCCAAAATACTTTTGCATAAGAGCTGAACGCTGAACTTCATAGACCTTCATGCATCCGGTAATACCCTCATTCAGACACGCAATAAACTCCTCGCTATTTAGCTTACCGTCAAGTTGAAGAAGAGTGATTTGTTTATGATTTGGCATAAAGGCAACAGGCATATCAGCCCCACCTTCCTTGTCCTCGGTATCATTTATATCAAGAACTATCTTGTCGTCAACTTTTCCAGCCGCACAAGCAGAGACTAGGTCACGCATATTAATGCCCGCATCTGCCAGAGCTACTGAAGCAGCAGCTATTCCTGCACATCTTGAACCACCATCAGCCTGGAGCACTTCGATGTATACATCTATAGTTGCTCTTGGATAATCCTCTAACATAAGTGCTGGCTGCAAAGCTTCTCTGATGACTTTTGAAATTTCTACTTCTCTTCTCGAAGGAGCTGGGTTCTTACGTGTATCTGTAGAGAAAGGAGACATATGATATCGACATCGCAGGAGGCAACGATCAGTCAGTGCCATATGCTTTGGATGCACTTCACGAGGACCGTATACAGCGGCGATTATCTTGTTTTTCCCGAATTCTATTAAAGCGGAACCGTCCGCATTCTTTATGACTCCAACCTTAATCTGAATGTCTCTTAATTGATTCCCAGTACGACCGTCGGTTCTTATACCATTCTCGTCTATCAAACTTCGTGTTTGAGTCATGTCTATTGATCTCTTGACAGTGACTCCGATTCACTCTGTACTGATTTCTTGTCGCCTAGCATAGAATCGTCATGTCCTTCGTCATTATCAATGGGGGCACCACTTCTGCTTTTTGAATCTATCTGCACATTATCCTCAACCCCAAGCAGTTGTTTTATTCTTTGGGTCAAGTTAGACGTGTGTGCTTCTTCCTCTACCATTCGTATAGCTTTGATGGCAAGCTGAGTTCCATCCTTGTTCTTGCCCGATACAACAATCAAACCGTTCTGTCCTATTGTTATTCTAGTACTCGTTGCGTGCTCTATCGTCTGAATCATAGATCCCCGTTTTCCAATAAGTCTAGGAACCCTAGTCGCAGAAATTTTGAGTAATTCCCCAAGTGGTATTTTTCCTAGATCCTTGTCCTGGACTGTGAGGATCGGATCTCTTGTCCTATCAAAGGTCGCAATTCTTGCACTGACAACATCCCCCGAAGACAATTCACGACTCATGTCATCTCTCGCAGGAGAAAAATCTCTCCCAAATAGATCCTGAGCAGGAAGGTGTGCTGAGAAGCATGAATTTATATCCACGTCCCAAGACAGAGAAGAATGATCCTTAATTATCCCTATAACTATGTCATTTGCCCTTGGAATATAAACACCCGATAATGGAATTACTTTAGCTCCATCCCTCCCTACCTCCGCAATCCCAATTCTGCTAGCTATTATATTATTTCCGGATTTATGCACATTAACTAGGGGTCTAGAGTTTCCTTCTACTACTATGTCCCCAGGAATTACAAATTTTCTCCTAACTTCCTGCATTTGAATAATAACACTCCGTAACTATATCATCTAACAAAAGTACATTATCCATTTCTTTCAACCTAATTCTGTCAATTCCATCCGACTTATATTCTAAATGTGACAGAAAGGATCTTATCCCTCTACTACCTGAGCCGATCCCTTTGTAGCTGCACCTAAACGGTCCAAGAGTGCGGCTTTCAAACCAGCGTTAATGGCAAGCAGAACCTTAAGTGAACCATCTGAAAGCCATTGCTCCGATTTACATTCGCCCATGCTCCTAAAAACATTGTATGACTGGGCTGAATACGCTGCTGGCACAGTCACAGTGAGCTCCAGGGTTTCAGACTTCAGAGGCAATATTTTTCTTATCGCGTCTACTACATTTTTGGCTTGATCTTCCGCGCGTCTGAAGGGGTCCAGAGTTATTCTTGCTTCTTCCATTGCATACTCGATTCGTGTGGGTGGATGGGGAGTGTGAGTCTTCGGATCTACAAAACTTTTGTTGATATACTGCACGATCTGTTTTCTTTTTTCCTCAATCATTCTACGTCGCTGGTCGGTTGTTAGACTCAGATCACCTTTTAGTAAGATCTGTTTGGCTATCTCCATCGAATCTGTGGTTTTAAAGTGCTTGAGAAGCTTCTCCGAAGATGCTCGCGATCCTTTATTTGCATCGGAATAAATTTCCTCTGCAACTAGCACTGACCCTAAATCTGTATTCTTGCCTAACTTATAATCAAGCGCAGGATCCGGTTTAACAAGAATTTCGAACTTGTCAGAAGTTATTGAGAGACGTGCAGTAGTAACCTTTGTATCTACCATTGGCAATGGTAGGAAATTGTATTATCTATATAAGGTTGTCAGCTAATTTGTGTATCTGCCGTTGCTTGACCGAACCCCGAGATGCTTCAACAATTAATTGGGTCTAATATTTGAATCCTAATTTGGGGTGAGGAAGGTACTTAATCCTTCCTATTCATTGACATATGCTCGTTCGCCGTGTTGTGCTAGATCAAGTCCGATTTCTTCTTCCTTCGGAGTTACTCTTATTCCTCCAGGCCATACTTTATCCATGATCTTTATTATCAAAGCTGTAATACCCACTGCCCAGGCAAGCGCTGCGAATGCTCCGACGGCGTTCTGCACCAATGCAAATGGGTTTCCAAATACTAAGCCATTGTGTCCCCATGGAGTAAACCTTTGTTCTGCAAGCATCCCCGTTAATAAAGCGCCCGTAAGACCACCCATTCCGTGAACACCCCACGTATCTAAAGCATCATCCCATTTTCTTCTGTTCTTGAACATAACAGCCGCATAACATACGACCGAAGCCAGTATTCCAATTATTATTGCAGACATTGGTGAAACAAATCCAGAAGCTGGAGTGATGGCCACAAGGCCCGCTACTGCTCCCGATGCTGCACCCACAGTTGAGGGTCTACCAGTATGTGCCCACGATATCACTGCCCAAGTAACGGCTGCCATACCTGTTGCAACTTGTGTTGCGACAAAAGCGCTTGTTGCATTTGTAGCAGCTGCTCCAGCTGAACCAGCGTTAAATCCAAACCACCCAACCCATAGCAATGCAGCTCCTAATACAACTAGGGATATGTTATGAGGTTCCATCGGTACCTTTCCATATCCAATTCTCCTACCTAACATTAGGGCCACTATGAGGCCTGCCCAACCAGAAGTGATATGAATTACAGTCCCCCCGGCAAAATCGAGAGAACCAAAGCATCCGGTCCATCCGAAACCGCAATATCCTGGAGTCATGCCATAATTGTCTGCTGCTGTAATCTCCCATGTCCAATGTGCAGCAAAGTCATAGACAAACGTTGACCAAAGGATGATGAAGATCACGAATGCACTGAATTTCATCCTCTCCGCCAATGCAGCCACGATTAACGCAGGTGTAATGATGGCGAACATCATCTGGAAAATCATGTAAGTCTGGTGCGGGATCGTGTATCCATCAATCCCACCATATGCATTTGACGGGACGTCGTGTAATACGTTATTTAGTCCTGCCCAGTCTAACGTTCCAATAAATCCTAAGCCTCCAGCATCAGGGCCAAAAGCCAAACTGTATCCGAATAATACAAATTGGATGGCAATGATACCAGTGGTTATAAACACCATGTGAAGGGTGTTTACTGCGTTTTTCTGTCTCGTTAAGCCTCCGTAAAAGATCGCCAACCCTCCCGGAGTCATCATAAGTACGAGTGCAGATGAAGTCAGCATCCATGCGTTGTCACCATGATCGATTGGACAAGGTATAAGATCCCCTTCCGCTGTAAGATTATACTTTCCGTCGGCATCAGTTGCAAAACAGTGATATTTAGCTGCGGGATCATCAGGTTTGTATGCTGATGCACTAGTCAAAGTGCTTGATATCATAGTCATTATTCCCGCTACTAAGCCAACAAGAATTATCAATGTAATAGTACGTGTCCTTGACATTATTCAGAACTATTTTTGGGGAGGTATAAAAGATATTACAATTTAACATTGTAGTTTTATGTGATAATTTATATTTTCTCACAAATTAAATATTACAGTAAATTATCATAATATGCTTATTATGTAAAATCATAAAATTATGATATGATTTGATACGATGTGGGAGTGACCTTGCATCTCGTTTGGGCCCAATTGATATTGGACCTTGTAGTTCGATCTATTTACAATTTAATTATTCACATGGTCAACGTCCAAACGCTAGCTTTTCTGTTCGTTGCGAGTACATTCCAATTTCCTATCAGAGTCACGATTGGAATGGTAAAAAATTCATACCGCCTCAACGTCCTACGTGCTAGTTATTTACACAGATGAGCAGAATTACCAGCCTCTACGATACTAATTTTCAAATATCTTGTAAAAAGTATTATTCATAATTCAAGAGACGTGTTTTGAAAGGATTTCTTTTATTTCCAGATCATCGAGCAGTGTATCAATCAGCTTATTGCGCTCATTTACCGTGATATCATCGGATAAGTCGATGGAATCAATTGCCTTTAGCTTCCAGTAACTTTCGACTGCTTTTCTAATTGTGGCTTGGGCGTCATAAACTACTTTGCCAAATGCCGTAAGAAAGTGTTTTCCATTTTTACGTTTAACAATGCCTGTTTTCATTAGTCGAGACATTCTTGAATAATATTCCTTTCGTGATAGCTTAAGTTGGACCGAGAGATCTCCACTGTTTCCCCCCTTTGTCGCGATAGCGTTAAACAATTTTAATGATTTATCATCACAAATTGCATCCAATATCTCCGCTACCGATACCAATTCTACCACAATTGGTTAGTCATAGACAGTAGTTATAGATTGTCTCTGATTTGTTCCTTGGTTTTACCTGGATCGGATACAATCAGCAGATCTCACCTATTATAACAACTTCATCTTTTTCTAAATTCTTCTAATTTTTTACAATTTCCAGAAATATTCGACCGAATTACTCGGGAGCAGATCCTTTGTACTATAGGCAATAACCATCGCTCATTCTGACAATGATTTTGCACACAACATTTTTTATGCGGTAAAGATATTGGAGCTCCTATGGAAGGATATTGTGTAAAATGTAAGTCCAAAAGGTCAATGAATGATGAAAAGAAGGTAACGATGAAAAACGGAAAACCTGCAACCCAAGGAATTTGTTCAGTTTGTGGCACCAAGATGTTTAGAATAGGTAAATAGAAGAATAGTACTACAAGTGCAATTTAGTCGCTATTTTCTTAATATGTGCAAAGGTTCCCTGTTTGTTTTACCTTCCACGAACCAGACTACCTGGGCCTGATAATGTTAACTGAAGTTGCACAATGCATCTCTCTTTTGTTTCTCACTAAAAGTTATAGATTCTAATTTTCCATCTCCGCGAATCGGCAAAACTTTGTTCGCATCAGAAGAATCTGACGCATGACTTTCGCTGGACTTATCCAATTTAGATAGTGCGGCTAATACCTCTTTTTGGAGTCGTTCGATTCTTATTTGTTCTAGCGTAGCTGATTGTAGGATTTGAACTCCAAACTTCTGAGATTTGATTGCATCCGGTTCGACATGTCGTGATCCTTTGGAAATGGGGTCTATACCACTGGTTCGTATTCCATGAGATTTCATGATGGTGGTGGATGACAACTTATCCAATTTTTCGTCGATATTCTTTATCCTGTTTTCTATCAATGAAACAAGACCATTTCGTAGATCCTTCAACTCGAAAATATCTATAATCGGCTGAAGATCTTTGATCCTTTCATCGCAAATCCGTAAATCTTCTGTATATTTTACCATCAGTCTGTCATACTCTAACTTAGATATCTTGTCATCGTTAAAGGCCTCGTAAATTTTGGCTATGCCTTCCTTGATAATGTCGTTTTCAATTTTGAGAGATTCAAGTACCAGGATGTTCCCCGCAGGACTCGACAACTGCGAAATTTCTGATCTTCCCTTTGACTTAACCTGCCCGTGTCCCATTAGTCCATTAAATATGATTGACGTAACTACTCCTATAACCATCGACGCTGTAATTAGAGTAAAGTCCAATGTTTATCTACGATTATATAAAGAGTATGATAAATATTGTCCCATACCGCCTTCGTTTTAAGACCATTTAATTAAGTTACAGGTCGGCTAATTTTCCTACTACATGACTTGGCGTTTGATCCAGTCATACTTGCGTAGGCGCGCATCAGGATATCCGCATTTTGCGCATCTCATACCCCTTTTATGAAAAGAATTATGCCCACACCTTCTACACTTTATGTGAGTTTTTTTTCTCGTGAACTTCCCCATTGAAGTTGTTCCTTTAGTCATTTTGTTCCACTATCCAACAAGAGGCTAGAAATTATTATGCTCGAGGTGGCGAAATAATTACCACATTATCGCCTCTCACCACAATTGTTCCCAACTCGTTAGCCTTATCATCCAACAATTCGACAGAATCTTGCAACAACAAATTCATGTGTTGGTCAAATCCATGAAGATTTCCTCTAATCACTTTTCCGCCCTTCAATTTAATTAAAACAACTTTTCCTAGACTTTCGTCAAGCACTTTAACAGCCATGTCAACAGACAATTACTACTCTACCAAGAATATTGGTTGATGAAGGTCTATATTAAAGTTAATTTGGACTTATTCCACTTCTAATATTTACTTTGATGAATTAGAAAACATCGTTATATTCAGAGTCACAATTTAGCTTTCGCAATTTTTATGAATTACGAGAACATTTTTGACATGTTCGTAGTGACAATCAGGACTTAGTCATGATCTTTTAGAAAGGTCATTAAATTGACGTATAACCATTAGAAGGTTATTTATTACATGGTTCAACAATTTTTTCCCCTCATTCGGTGATGCATATGAGGGGTCACCCCATACACCATTCTTAGTAATTTTCGTAAACGAAGATGGTCTATTTAGATAGGATGAAGTTACTTGCCGTAATAGTGTGCGATCTTCTGCTCCTTTTTTAGCCTTTTTCATGTTGACTAGTTCCGGTCTTATCGCCAGCACAAGAGAGGTTTCAACAAATCCTGCATGATCAAAATCCCTACCCAGTAATTGCCAATAATTTATAGAGTTTATATTTGCATCCTGAAATTTAATCCGTTCAACTATTTGAGGTATGTACTGTAATAGTCCCGCGTTTCCATGATGACCATTGAGAATGATTACATTGTTGAGACCATTTTCAATTAAGGAAATACATACTTCGCTCAAAATGTCTGACAATGCAGAGCTACTTATGGATATGTTAAACAGTGGTTTATGTTCGTATGATACTCCGTAGACAATTGCAGGAAGTATTAAAGATGGAATTTCCTTTGATATCATATTAGCGATATATTCCACAATGATAGAGTCCGTAGAAACAGGCAAATGTTCTCCATGCTGTTCCAGTGAACCGACTGGAATTAGAACTTGTTCAACTTTATCTCGGAATGACCTTATATCGGGATCACTCATCTCAAAAATCTTCATTTTCGACAAGAGTTCAATACATAAATTGGGTTATAAACTATCAATTGCCTCTGATTCGTTAGTTCAAACGATCTCTAGTTATATCGATTTCCATCGAAATATTTATGTCACCATTATCTTCGTTTCTTTCTATTTCGGATCTTTTAGATATACTCGTCCCCAATTGACTTCAAGTCGACCCTCCAAGTATAACTTTACCGCTTCGAGTAATGTTATTGCTTCCAAACTTTGTCCTCTCTCACGAATTGTGTCAACATTNTCANTTGGNGATACCTGAAATGCCTTCTGACAAATAATTGGTCCCTGNTCTANATCTTCTGTCACAAAATGTGCGGTGCAACCAACTATTTTTGCACCCCGTTCGTATGCTTGGACATACGCATAGGCACCGGGAAATGCTGGCAAAAGAGAGGGGTGAATATTGATTATCCTGTTTCGATATCTCCACACAAAGTTTGGCGTCAGAATTCTCATATACCTACCAAGCAAGATCAAATCTATATTATGTAATTCAATTATTTTTAAGATTTCTAATTCGGCCATCGTATGGTCAGTGTGGTCGACATGATAGAAAGGCACACTAAATTCTTTAGCCATATACTCCAAAGTTTTCTCGCTGCCAATTATTACGGCAATATTTGCATCTATCTCTGTTTTACTTTTTGCCTCCAGTAATTTAGTTAAACAATGAGGTTCTTTACTTACGAGTATTGCTACGTTTCTAGAGCGATCCGGCTCTTGAAAATGAACCTTTACTTCCATATTCAGTTTGTGCGCCAATTGTCTGAGTCCAGAAGAAAGATCTTCTTTATTTACATGATTGAATGAAGCTTCAAGTTGCATTCCAAACAATTCCCTTACAACATTTTGATTAACTTGTTCTATGTTACCATTATTTTTGAATATGAAATTAGTAATATCAGCTACGACACCTTTTCTGTCCTTTCCTATGACTGTTACTTCAACAATTGTTTTCACGTCCGACTTCATAGCTCGAGTCTGTCAATAGTCATGAAAAGAATAAATTAAATCATTCTGATTTAATTAGGGCTGGTCAAGACTTATATAAGTTAAGTATGATCCGAGATTGTAATGGTCCTGCTTACACCAGAAAGTGTATTGATTATTGGGATATAGATTTTTCTTATCTTAATCGCAAGCTAGATGACACTAGATGAGAACAGAACAGAAACAATATAGAACTACCCGACTAAGGAAGGATTTTGATTACAACAATCCCACGCGTAAGTGTGTAGTATGTTATACATTGTCAAGTTGGCATTGCTATGAATGCAATACCGATTTTTGTGAGAAACACTTTCATGATGACAGTCACAGAAAAATGTGCAGATTATAGCATTCATCAAGCAGATTTAAGCGCATGCAGATTGTACTCTAGCCGAGAGGTCTAATGTATAGGTCGGATGATCACTTCGCAACAGTATACGCATGCTACGATTCTAAACATTAGTATCTTGATCTTTTTCTCTTGTCATATTGCCAGCAATTCTTGTAGCTATCATATTTTATGAGGTCACTTCAAAAGTGGTAGGTGATGACAGATATTGATATTTTTAGAACTATTTAGAAATGATGCGGGGGGTGGGATTTGAACCCACGAATCCCTTAGGAACAGGGATGTATGAACTTGCTAAATAGCTCAAGCTCATTCTAAGCCTCGCACTCGCCTATTGGTAAATAAAACGAGACCTGCGCCGTTGACCAGGCTTGGCAACCCCCGCTCTTGTTTTTCCTTTCCATTAAAAACAAACAGCCAAATTTATCTATTCTCAATTAATACCTAAAATGAGTCAATCCACGGTAAATCATTCAAGGTTATTCGGGACTAATGGGGTTAGGGGAATCTTTGATGACCAGTTGAGTTTTGAAGTCGTGATAGATCTGGTCCATTCACTGGGGTCCTATTATAGTGATGGAGATATAATTGTTGGGTGTGATGGAAGAAAATCCAGTCCTATTCTAACTCGGATTGTTCAAGCCACCCTAAACTCAGATGGGCATGACGTGCTTGATGCCGGTATTATACCTACCCCTTGCTTACAGTACTTTACAAAGAAAGGTGCTTTCACAGGTGGCATTATGATAACTGCATCTCACAACCCTCCAGAATATAACGGCATAAAACCGTCAGCAGACGATGGTGTAGAAATTTCTAGGAATGATGAACTTGAGATAGAACGTATATATCGCGAGAAGAAATTTGCAAAGACTTTGGATTATGGCGTTACCCGTCAGCAGGATTTGTTGAAGTTCTACATTAGTGATGTCCTGAATTTAGTAGATGTTGAAAAAATTAGGAAACATCAATTTAAGATACTAATGGACTTCGGAAATGGCGTCCAGGCATTAGTTGCACCGATATTAGCCAAGAAACTGGGGTGTCAAGTTGTCGCTATAAATGGACAGATAGACGGTGATTTTCTGGCAAGGGGTTCTGAACCTACCCCTGAAAATCTACATGATCTGAGTTTCTTGGTAAAAGAATTGGGGGCCAATCTGGGTGTCGCTTATGACGGGGATGGTGACAGAAGCATATTTTGTGACAATGAAGGCGTGGTGCATTGGGGAGATAGAACAGGAACACTATTGGTCAAACATCTCCTTTCATTAAGGCATAGAAAAGCTCAGGTGGTATGTCCGATTAACACTACATCTGTTCTTGCCAAGATAGTAGGAGAGCTTGGATCTGACGTGATATATACCAAAGTTGGAAGTGTGGAAGTGTCAAGGGAAATGGTGAAGAGGAAGGCTATAATTGGATTGGAAGAAAATGGAGGTTTTATGTACGGAGTACTAAATGAAGTAAGAGATGGAGCACTCACAACGGCACTGATTTTGGACATGTTGGCTTCTGAAGATAATTCGCTATCAGGAATGTTTTCTACTCTACCCGTGGTTCACCAGCATAAAACAAAATTTCGTTGTTCTAACCAACAATTAGTTGAAGAAGTCATTCAATGTTGTATGCATCATGGGAATCCTGTTAGAGTTGAGACTTTAGATGGAATAAAGATCTGGATTGACGATGAGACCTGGATTATGATAAGACCCAGCGGAACCGAACCACTTCTTAGAATGTACGCAGAATCGACTGACAGAGATCTCATAGATTCCAAAGTTAAGGAGTATACTAGACTTATCAACGAAATATTGGAAAAGAGTTAACCCAATAATATATTGACAACATTTTTAATACTCCTATTTTCTACATCATATTCGATAAGATGATCCCGATGGGTGATAAATCAGATTGAGTAAGGAATACTATGTCAAATTCGAAACGCCTAAAGACTTAGTTAATGAAGTATATGAGGCCGTAAGACTTGCAAGACAAAGCGGCAAAGTTCGAAAGGGTACTAATGAGACAACAAAGGCAATAGAAAGAGGAGTTAGTAAGTTGGTTGTGATTGCGGAAGACGTACAACCTCCCGAAGTAGTAGCTCATCTTCCCATTCTTTGTGAAGAGAGAAACGCTGCATATATTTTCGTACCAAGTAAACAGCAATTGGGGGAGTCATTAGGAATAGATGTTGGTTCAGCAGCGGCTACCATTGTGGATGCAGGGGATGCTCAACACATTGTTGATCAGGTCATAAATTCTATTTCTAATTTGAAGAACAAGAAGGAGCAATAAATAATCTATGAGTAAGGCTGTGGAAGATAAAGTCACACCTGCTGAGGTAATCCAAATCGTGGGTCGAACAGGCATTGCGGGTGAGGTAATTCAGGTTCGTGTTAAGGTTTTAGAAGGGAAGGACAAGGGCCGTATATTAACTAGAAATGTAAAGGGATCGATTAGAGTTAGCGATATTCTAATGCTGAGAGAGACAGAAAGAGAGGCACGAAAAATCAAATAATTATTATTGGTGTGAGTTAGACTTTTGAGTAAACTGGTCCGATCGCTTCGTAGTTGTTTCTTCTGTGGCAGGCAAATACTTGCTGGTAACGGGATAATGTTGGTTAAAAATGATGGGGCGATACAGTGGACCTGTTCAAATAAATGTAAAAAGAATCTTCGTAAATTGAAACGAGATCCAAGAAAGATGAAATGGACCGACAAATACGTAAAGGGCGGAATTAGAGTCAAGAAATGAATTGGAAAATAGGAATAAATTGCAATCAAATGAAGAAACTCTCATTGTTATAAAACCTGATGGCTTCAAGCGAGGACTGACTGGAAAAATTATTTCCAGGTTTGAAGATAAAGGATTTCAAATAAAGAAAATAAAATCGTTCCAATTTGATAAAATGGAAGCTGAAGAATTCTATAATATACATAGAGACAAGCCATTCTTTAATGAGTTAGTCTCATTCATAACTTCGGGGATAGTTGTAGCATGTGTAATTGAGGGAATCAATGCAGTCACCACAACAAGACTAATGATTGGAAGCACTAAATCTTCTGAGGCCGATGCTGGTACTATACGGGGAGATTTTGGCCTTGGATTAACGGACAATATAATACACGCTTCTGATTCCGTTGAAAGCTTCATAAAAGAGTCAAAAGTCATTTTTGGTTAAGTGAAGATTAGACAGCCAATAGTTGTAGTGTTGGGTCATGTAGACTCGGGAAAAACTTCTCTTCTTGATCAGA
>Ga0065715_10000197_pt1 | contig 26077 bp, 22 predicted proteins | sample MisBulReplicate1_FD_59102 | JGI IMG/M metagenome (GOLD analysis project Ga0065715, IMG submission 59102) | Miscanthus rhizosphere microbial communities from Kellogg Biological Station, MSU, sample Bulk Soil Replicate 1 : eDNA_1 v2 (version 2) | ecosystem: Host-associated > Plants > Roots >...
GGAACTTTTAATGTCGATGACGGCGATGGTTTAACGCCGGGAACATTCATCGTTGATGACGGATCTCCATGATTCAACTCGCTCGAAACACTGCCGCCAACTGGACTGCCGGAGATCCGGTGCTCGGACTTGGGCAGGTCGGGCTTGAAACCGATACCCTTAAAGCCAAATTCGGAGATGGTGTAACGGCGTGGACTGGCCTCGCGTATTTCGTTGACCTGACAGCAGCAGCGGACTCCGACGCGCGAAGCATGGCCGTTAGTGCCGCGCTCAACGCCTCCGTTGCTGACTCGAAGGCGGTCAGCGATAGCGCGGTAACGAGCACGTTGCAAACTACCGCCGACAGCAAGAATGCTTCGCAGAGCCTGTTAATTTCCATCGCCGACAGCAAAGCCGTATCCTCCGATCCTTCGCTCGCTGATTCAAAAGCCACTTCAGCAGGTGTGGCTGCTTCAACGGCAGACAGCAAATCAGTCAGCAACAGTGGGGTAATATCCACGCTTCAAACGACCGCCGACTCAAAGGACGTATCGCAGTCAGTTCTTATTTCGATCGCGCAATCCACGGCAGCGGCTGGCGGTGCCGACTCGATAGCCAGGAGCATGGCGACCAGCGCCGCACTCAACGCATCTATCGCCGATTCAAAAGCAGTTAGTGATTCGCTGATAACGTCGGGGTTGGAATCAGCCGTGAATAGTAAGGACAGCTCGCAGAGCGGCCTGATTTCACTTGCCGGGTCTGGTGCCACGAGTGCAGGCGGTGCAGCCAGCATAGCCGATTCAAAAGCTGTATCGGATTCGGCATTAACATCGTTGGCTGACAGTAAAGCGGTCAGTGCTGGAACGGCTGCGTCCGTGGCGGACTCCAAGGCCGTAAGCGACAGCGCGGTAATTTCAACGCTTCAAACGACATCCGATTCCAAGGACGTTTCACAATCGTCGCTGATTTCTTCCGCGCAATCCACGGCTGATGCCGGAAGCCCCGACAGTACAGCGCGAAGTATGGCAGACAGCGCGGCGTTGAATGCTTCGGTTGCCGACAGCAAGGCGGTTTCTGATTCATTGCTGGCATCGACAGCCGACAGCAAGGGGGTAAGTGCTGGCAGTGCGGCTTCGGTGGCAGATTCAAAGGCGGTGAGCGATTCAGTGGTCATTTCAACGCTCCAGACCACGGCTGACAGCAAAGACGTATCGCAGTCAGCGTTGATCTCCACAGCGACAGCCAATGCTTCGGTAGCCGATTCAAAGGCTGTGAGTGACAGCCTTTTGACATCGACCGCCGATAGTAAGGGAGTATCAGCGGGAAGCTCAGCATCGGTGGCTGATAGCAAAGCGGTGAGCGATAGTCTCGTCATCTCTACCTTGCAAACCACGTCAGACAGCAAGGCTGCTTCTTTGAGTTTGCTAACCTCAACCGCTGACTCCAAGGCGGTATCGGACAGCGTTGTAATATCGACCCTGCAAACCACAAGCGACAGCAAGGTTGCCTCACTCTCGCTTGTGACCTCCACTGCCGATTCAAAGGCTGTAAGTGATTCTGCAGTCATTTCGACCCTTCAAACGACAGCGGACAGCAAAGATGCATCACTATCCCTGCTGACATCAAGCGCCAGCAGTAAGGCTGTCAGCGCTTCTAAGGGCACTCCATTGCGAGTCACCATTATCTCGGCGACTGGCACTTATACCGTTGGCGCGGATTGCACGGCGATCATGATGGAATGTGTTGCTGGCGGCGGTGGAGGCGGAGGCGTGACCGGAGCGGCCAGCAGTTTTGCGGCTGGAGGTGGTGGTGGTGCTGGTGGTTATTGCCGCAAGTTCGTCACCTCTCCGGCGGCTAGTTATTCGATTGGCATAGGCGGGGCCGGTGCTGGCGGTTCGTCACTCGGAGTCAGCGGAGGCACTGGCGGATCAACACTCGTCTCGACGGTGATGAGCGCGGCGGGTGGTCTTGGTGGGGCTGGCATGGTTGTCGGCAATACGAATTCAATCGCTGCTGGCGGAGCAGGCGGGGCCGCTGGCGGTGGTGGCGACATAAACGCGCCAGGTGCCCCTGGAACATTCGGAATACGATTGCTTGTGGCTCAAGCCTGCGGTGGCAACGGTGGTGACACTCTTTTTGGCGGCGGCGGTCTTGGCACTACAACTGCCGGGACAGGAGCAGCGGCTGGGGCCAACACCGGCGCGGGCGGTGCAGGTGCGGAAACGGCGTCCAATGTTAATCGCCCAGGCGGTGCCGGTGGAACTGGAATTTTCGTAGCGACAGAATACCGATGAACGCCAACTATTACATTGTCTTTGATTTCGATGGCGAAGGCGATCCGCCAACACAACACATCTGGAAGCGCCCGGAAGAAACACACATTGCAAAACTGGACGAACGGCCAAAGTGCAAAGTCGGCAAATGGTCTTGGGAACATGATGATTGGGAACCTGGACCAATGGCCAAGGAAATTATTGCAAAGTTAAACGCTTAAATGCCAAAAATCTCCCATTGGTGCCTAATCAATAACAGCGGCATGCACAACATCGCTGCTGCTCTCGTCGCCGGGGAACTCGCGCTTGGCCTTAACAGCGTTCTCGTGGATTGCGTCAATCCTGCCGCGTGGCCTGCTGCCGACAATGCTGACATTCACGTTATTCATACGCATTTGCCGGATGTGTATCTTCATACCGAAAAGCCTAAGATTTGGGTCGCGCACGGCACGCCGGAAGTGATGTTTCACAGCGGATACGAAGCAGGAATCGGGGCCGTTTACGGTCACGGAGATCCGTGGATGATGGCCCAATACTGGCTTCAGCATTGCGATTTGACTGTCACCTTCTGGCCGAGACACCAGGCAATCTGGAAAAGCCTTTGCGACAGGAATACGCGCGTGGAGTGCATCCCGATGGGGATTGACAAGGAATTCTGGAAGCCGATCGTTAGCGGTGGTAAATACGCTGGGACGCCATCGGTATTCACCGCCGAGAACCAGTACGAGATTAAGTGGTATCTCGATCTGTTCTTGGCGTGGCCGTGGATCACGAAGGAACTTCACCAAGCAAGACTCCACGCGATCTACCTTCCCAAAGACCAGCATCGTTGGTTCTTTCCGCTGGTCAATCGGAACGGATGCTCGTTCCACAGCTACATCGGCCCGCAGGTGTTTTCTCCAGAGAACCTACGAAACGCCTTTTGTTCGACCTCGTTTTACATCGGCCTCGTGCGCTACGGCGACTTCGACAAAATCTCACTCGAAGCAAATGCGAGTGGTGCAAAGACCATCAGCTATCGCGGCAATCCCTATTCCGACTTCTGGATTACCGAAGGCGATCAGCGTGTGATGGCGGATGAGTTACTGGCGATATTAACTGGTAAAACAGAGGCAAGAGAGAAGACTTCCGTTGCGGAATCAAAAGAGATGGCGTCTCAAATGTTCAAAATCTATGAATCTCTCTGAACAAAATATCGCGCCAACCGCCATCATAGGGCGCGGAGTTTGCATTGGTGTAGATACCTACATTTGGCACCATGCGGTCATTCAGAATAACGTTCACATTGGGAGTTCGTGTTCGATTGGTTGTGGGGCCGAGGTTGGAAGGGCAAGTCGCATCGGAAATGGATCGCGCATTGGAGCACACGTATTTCTTCCGGCCTTCAGTATGATTGGAGAGAATGTCTTTGTTGGCCCAGGTGTGGTGGCCACCGATGACAAATATCCACGTGTGAACAACCCGGATTATGATGCCCAGCCTCCGATAATCGAGGATGGAGCGGCGATCGGCGCGGGGGCTGTGCTGCTTCCCGGCGTGACGATCGGCGAGGGCGCAATGATCGCCGCTGGCGCAATCGTCACGAGCGATGTGGAACCGAACGCCTGCGTGAAATGCGAACCAGCGCGCGCATTCGAAAGGACGTTTTAGATGGCTCTCCCAACCAGAGTTTGCTTGGCGACATCGATTCCCGGCCCGCGCGGTACGAACGGAATTCCCGGCGCTGACGGCGAGGACGGCACAGACTCTAGCACGCTACTGACCGCCGATTTCACCGTTCCCGATCAGGGAAGCAGCGCCGACGCGAGCGTTGAGGATTCTTCGGTGTTCAGCATTGGCCAAGTTATTTACCTCGCACTGGCTGGCTACTTCCAAGTTGTCGGCATTCCCGACGCGACGACGCTCACGCTGCTGAATCTGCGCGACGATGCGGCAACTGGCATTGGGCTAACCGAGGCTCAGGTGTTTTTCGGAACAGGCGATCCAAATGGCGTCGTCACAGCCACCCGTCCTGCCGTGTTCTACGATGATGTCGGAGCAGTGTGGCTCAAGACTGGTGCAGGAACCAATGACACCGGATGGGAATTGAGAATCGCGTGAACACCTTATTTAGAATCTTAATACTCGCACTGCTGGCGCTCAATTGCCGCGCTGCGATAGTTCCAATTCAAGAAACCGTTTTCACGACGAACACGTTTGACACCGACATCGTTGGTGGGGCAATTCCCTACTTCGATTTTCCGAGCGGTAAATTTGTCGCCTCTCCCACTGCGTACTCGAATGCGCTATTTTACGATCCGGCCTTGGGATTTCTGAGCATTGTCCACACCAACGACACTGGCGATTTGCTGTTAAACCTTGCCGTAGCTGGTGCAGCCGGTCAATCAATTCAAGCGTATGCGGACAAACTGGTGGTGGCGAATACCAATCTCACCTTCGATGCAGTCGGCCCGTTTTCAATCCGGTTGCGGATAAATGGAAGCAACGTATTGGAAGCGGTGGCAGGCAGCATATCTCTGAGCGGGCAGACCAATCTGGTGGCCGACAATGGTTCGTACCTAACCTACAACGGCGTGGCCATCGCCACGACGATAACAAATAGCTTTGGCATACACCTCGACGGCGGCGGTCTTGTGCTGGCGACCGGCCTAGCCGGATATTCAACAATTGTGAACGGCGGTACGATTCAAAGCTGCGTCATGCTCGCCGATCAAACCGGCTCCGCGATTGTCGATATTTGGCGTTGCACTTACGGGCAATTCGATGCCGGTTCGACGCATCCGGTTGCTGGCGACAAAATCACTGCCACCGCGCCCCCGACAATTATTTCAGCGCTTAAGTCAACGAATGCGCTTACAGGCTGGAATTTGAGTGTGACAAACGGCGATGTAATCGCGTGGTCCGTCACTGCGTGCACAAACATCACGAAGCTGGATATTTCGGTTACTACTACACGATGAAAACTCTCCTGGCCACGGCACTGTTGGTCTTGTGTGTCATTTCTTCCGAAGCGGCCTATACGGAATTTTATTGCGACTTCACCAACGGCGACAACCTGAACTCCGGCAGCACAACGAACGCCGCAGCTACTATTTCTTACACGAGCAAAGTCGTTGCGAGCGGGTGGGATTCAACCACCGGCATTTTCACGGTCGCCACCGGCAATCCAGCCAGTGCGGGTATTCCGTTGAACGAGTGGGCGAGTGTTTATGTCACGGCTGGCGCAACCATCGCCACCTTTATCGCCCGTATCACGGCGACCAATGGCACAACGATTACCGTCAGCCTGACCGCCAAGAGTGGCACAGCACCGGCAACGGATTCTTTGGGCGCGACGACCATCCGAGTTGGTGGTGTCTGGAAAGGGCCGAATGGGACGGTTAATTTTCCCTTTAATTTTGTTACAGCAACTCAGACAAATCTTAATTCCGGTGTAGCACAAGGCTTGGCTCCGCGAGTTAATCTCAAAGCGACGGCGACCTATTCGGTGACTGCTAATATATTTAGTTCAAAGGCTGGTCCGATTGTATGGCAGGGAATGACTGCTTGGGGCATTCCTGGGGACCTTGGGAAAGCGACGATTGATTGCCCGACAGTAGGAGCAAGTGTTTCCCTGCTATCTTCTAGCGGGGCAAACAATGATTACAGGGATCTCATTTTATCAAACAGCGGGGCAACGAGTGGTACGTCTGATGGAATAACCTGCAACGGTAATGAGGTTACTTTTACCCGTTGTGTAGTGCATGACGTTCGTCGTTCTGGGTTTGTATTGAGCGGTTCCTCCGTAACGCTAGTTGAATGTGAAACATATTTCTGCAATGGGTCAAACACGTCTAACAAAGGGGGATTTGAAATCGTTGCCAATTCCACTTACCTCTGGAGATGCATTGCCCATGACGCTATCGGGAACGTAAATTCAGGTTTTCAGATCCAGGCCGCCGCCGCCTTAGTTGGGTGTGTCGCCGATACGTGCGGACAACATGGGTACAACGTGGTAAGTGCCGCAGGAACGGTTTTGAGCAATTGTGATGCTTACAATAATGTCGGGTCTGGAATCGATCTCTCTGCCTCATCCGCAACACCCATCGTTGTTGAAAACTGCAATTTACTAAAGAACGGTGCTTGGGGAATTAATTCAAGCGGTTCTGCAATTCGCAATGGGCTGATTACTAACTGTGGGTTCGGATCGGGGATTCAGACAAATACTCTTGGCAATATCAACTTGACGGTCATGGGCGCGATTCTGATCACCGGAACGGTCAGTTATCCCACCGACGTTACGCCTTGGGTTGACCCGGCCAACGGAGATTTCCGAATCAACTTGCCGCAAGCGCAAGCAGTGGGCCGTGGCGCATTCACTCAAACGCAGGCATCCTATACGGGTGCGATAGCTTACCCGGATGTCGGTGCAGGCCAGCATCGGCCTGCTGTCTTAAGTTATCCATTTTCTAACTAATGGGCGCATATCCAAACAACGTAGATGCTGGCACGGTGATTCCGAGCGGGGCAAAGCTCACGCCCACTGGACCTGAGGGGCCGATCGGTGTCGGGCCTCCCGGCCCCACGGGGCCAATCGGTGCTGATGGTGCGCCCGGTCCGGCAGGACCGCAGGGAGTTCCTGGCGTTGCCGGTCCAGCAGGTGCAGTCGGTCCCGCAGGCCCCACAGGTCCGGCTGGAGTGCCTACGGCCATTTATCTGCCGCGGCGGGGAATGCTCGGCTCACTTATCGGGGCCGTGTTCAACACGAATGCGGATCAGCCAATAGCTCTTTCGTCCAGCCGTTGCCGGATTACGGACATTATCGTGGAAAGCCCGAGCATGGATTTCAGCACGATTGCTCCCTCTGGCGGAATCTACACGGGACCGCTCAAGACGGGGAATGTCATCGTCGGGGCAGCACAGACATACAACACGCTGGTGACGGTTGTGGACTGGAAAGCGCTCACGCTGGACGCGTACCCGCTGGCTGCTGTCGTGGTTGTGCCGATCATCTACTTTTCGTTGAGCGTTTCGATTGCAGCGCCTCCGATTCCGACTGCGAACATTTGGGTCTTTGGAGATAAGTATGACTAAAGATCCGAGGCGTTTGAGCGATGGGTTCCAATCACTCGAAGGGGGGGTGGATGGGGGACTTTCTCCAAGTTTGATCCGGCCCAATCAAGTCGCCGCAGCGGTCAACGCCCAGATGCGCGGTGGGTATATTAAACCAAGGCCCGGCGTGAACAAGCGAACGTTGCGATTCCCCGGCGTGGACTCCGCGCTCTTCGAGGATGCCAAGTTTCAGGGGGCGCATCGCTACCGCACCGCATCCGGCGATGATGTGCTGATGGCGGAAATCGGTGGGCGCATGTTCAAGATCGACATCGCCAACCAGTTCAAAGTTCAGGATGTCACTATCGGCGCGGGTATTACAACTACCCTTACAGCCAATTTCACAATCCCAGCGCTGTTGGCCAGCGATAATACTACCGTGGCTGATTCCTCTGTGTTCCTGATTGGACAATTCATATTTCTTGGTGGCGGGACGATGAAGATCACCGGGATACCAGATGCCACTACTTTGACATTGCAAAACATCGACGCAGTTGCCGGAACGATTGTCAGCAGCGGCGATACCGTGAAGTCGGTTGGCGATCCAGATTCGTCGCTGCTTGAGTTCTCTTGGATGATTCAAGCCGAACAGTTCTTCATTAAGCAAAACGGCGTGAGTTCCCCCTACATTTTCGATGGGGCGACAGCGCGTAGAGCAACACCCAACGAGATTCCAGTCGGGACAGTCATGGCCTACGTGATGGGCAGAATTTGGATCGCATCCCCAGATCGGCACCAATTCGTTGCTGGCGATCTGGTTTATGGTCCAAGCGGAACGGCAACCTACAATTACCGCGATGCGGTCCTTAAGATGACGGAGAACGACCTGCTGGCTACGGGTGGGGCGTTCTCGATACCTGATTCGGCGGGGCAGATAACAGCCATAGTGCCGATTGCGGTGTTGGACACCTCGACGGGTCAGGGGCCGCTAATCATCTTCACCGAGACGCAGGCGTTCTCGGTGAATGCCCCAATCGACCGCGCGATCTGGAAACTGGTGACTTACCCGATTCAGACCATCTCAATGATAGGTCCAGGGCCAGTGAATCAAACCGTAGTGTCTCAGGTGAACTCCGACTTGTGGTTTCGCTCGCTAAACGACATTCGCAGCTTCATCGTCGCTCGCAGGAACTTTCAACTCGGCGGCCAGAATACTTGGTCGAACAGCGGAATGTCTGACGAGATACGGCCAATCCTCGAGTACGACCAGCAGGCCACGCTGAATCACGCAAGCTCGGTAAATTTCGACAACCGGCTTTTGACCACAATCAGTCCTGTCTGGACAATGCACGGCACGTATTTCCGTGGACTTACTGCCCTTGATTTCTCGACTGTGGCCGGCATTGGAAGGCAGTCACCTCCGGCCTGGAATGGCGTGTGGACCGGGTTGAAGATTCTGCAAATCCTGACAGCGACGGTGAACAAAACCGAACGCTGTTTCATGTTCACGCTGTCGAACGCAAACAAGATCGAGCTTTGGGAGTTGAGCCGCGCGGACAAGCAGGACAATCAATCCAAGCGAATCGTGTGGTCGCACGAGGACCGCTCACTTCGATTCAGCGATCAGGGATTGGGATTGAAGCGCCTTATGACTGGCCAGCAATCGGTTGATGAACTTTATGGGGCGGTGAATTTCAATCTCCAGTTCCGGCCCGACAGCTATCCTCTGTGGCTAGATTGGACCGCATGGAGCGAATGTGCGGAGTTTCAAGAGTGCGAGACGCCGACTTGCGGCTCTCCGCAGACTGGCCCAAGGCAGCTTCGGCTCCAGTATCGACCCGACATCAAGTTCCCAAAGCCTCCCGATTCATGCGAGGCAGACGTGGATAAGCCATTCGATTTGGGATTTGAGTTTCAGGTGAGGCAGACGATCACGGGCTATTGCCGGATTAAGAAACTTGTTCTTCACGCGCATTGGGTGGATGAGAGTCCGCTTGGAGAATGTCGCGGCGAAGGGCCATGTCATTCTGTGAGTGGTTGCGACGTTCCGATATTCAACTACTCCGCTGAGTAATGCCAATGCCTACAACAATTCCATTAACGCCAGGAAGCCTGCCTCCCGGTTACTGCTTCTCGACGTGGCAGCAGCTTGTCATCGACATTTTCACCGGAGCGTTCGGTACAATCCCAGGAAGCCTCGGAATCGGATTCAATTACGGTTCGGACATCCCCGGCGTTGACGACCAGAACAAGCCGTGGATACGCACCGACGTTTCTGGCGGTGATCTTGGAACGTGGACCTTTGGCTATGGCAGGTGGACGAAGAAACATCCCGTCCCTGCATCTTCCGACATGCGGCAGATTTGGGTTGGCACACTAGCCAACCTTTACGCCTTCGACGGCGGCGATGGTATCGATCCGACTGTGACGCCTCCAACGCAAGTCACGGGAAGTTTCTGGGAACAAGACACGGCATTTGCCGCGCGAACGATTGTCGGCGTGGGAACGCTGCCAGTGTCAACGACAGTTCTGGCCGTGGGCGATACGGGCGGATTGGATCAGGTGAAGCTCACACTGGAGGAAATGTTCCCGCACACGCATACGCCGCAAGCCGAGGAACAGGCCGGGAAACCTGCCAATAAAATCTGGGGGAGCGATCCGGCAGGTGGTGCCGGGACCGGGAACGTATATCCGAACAATGACGGACTGGCCGGGGTTGCCACACAGGAAGTTCCGATCAACACGACGCTGGCTAACGCAGGCGGGGATACTTCGGCCACGCCTCCGGTGGATTCAAAGCCACACGAGAACATGCCGCCTTACGTTGCGGTATATGTCGTAAAGCGGACGGCGCGGGCTTACTATACAGTTTGATGAGACTCACATTAGGCGCGGCAAGGCCAACCATTGCCCCGGTGGTAAATGCCTGCGAGAGCAGTCCGAAAGTGCCCTTTTACTTAAATCAGGCTGTCGAGCGTCTTCTTCCACGGGGGAAATGGAAGGGCACATTCCAGCGATATAGGTTCTGCACGTCGAGCGGATGTATCACCCTTCCGAGACATTTTGAAACTGTCGAAGGGTTTGCTCTCTGCAATTGTCCGGGCATGATCCGAAATGAGTTCTTTGAGTTTCAGGGAACATCCTACGGCATCCTTGGTGAGGGCGACTGCCCCGGCAACACGCTCATTACTCGTGGTCTTGCCGTGGCATTCGATGAGATGAGCAGCCGAACGCAGAAGATAAAAGTTTACAGTGATTTGGACGAAGACCCTGACGCTTACATCCTGCTTCAAGGCTTTGACGAAAACTCGAATTGGATTCTGACGCAGCTTCCAGACGGAACGTGGATTGACGGCGAGCGCGTTCCCCTGAGCACCACGTTTCAAATCACCGTCAATTACTTCAGCAGCTTGACCGGCGTGCAGAAGCCAGTCACCAACGGCAATATTCGCCTTTACTCGTACGACGTGCCGAGCATGGCCAACGTGAATGCATTGGCCGTTTACGAACCAGACGAAACGCTTCCTCAGTATCGACGCTATCTGATTCCCGGCTTGCCTGATTCTCCGACGAACAAGGAGTGTGACAACGATTGCGACCTGCACACCGTCGATTTGCTGGTCAAGATGGCTTTCATTCCCGTGGCGCGTGATACCGACTACCTCATCATCGGAAATCGTCAGGCGCTCAAACTGTGCGTTCAGGGCATCCTTGAGGAAGAGAACGGGCAGTACGACAACGCGATGCGGCTTATCGAGGGCGCGGTGACGAACGAATACGGGACGCCATCGCGCAGAGGCGGAGCCATAAATCTTCTCGAAGAGGAATTGGCCAACTTCAACGGCGACGGGCCAGTAGCCACACCGCGCATGCAAGACCCGGCGTTGTGGGGCGCGGGATACATCGAGAATTTTACCTGATTTTATGGCGCTCGACCCTATTGGCGGCATTTTCCCAAGTAAGCAACAGATGAAGGATCTATACGGCGTTAAGCCGGTGGTTCCCGATTTAGCGGACGTTCAAGAGAAGACCATTGCCACAAATCTCGCAGCAATTCCGAAAATTGAAGAGCTGGGTGCGAGCATCAACAAGTTTAACTTCCAGCAGTTGCAGGACATGCTGAAGGCAGCGATCCCAAATTACGACGAGATCATGCAAACGGGAGGAAGGCAACTGTCGTCGATGCTCAGGGGGGAAGTGCCCGAAGATGTTCAACGAGTGGTTCAGCGTTCGCGTGGCGCAAAATCATTTGCCGGAGGCTACGGCGGATCGGGCATGGCTGGCGCAGCAGAAGCGGAAGATTTGGGGTTAACATCATTGGGCATCATTCGAGAAGGTCTTTCAGCATCTGAGCGCTGGTTGCAAGCGGCTAGTTCTCGTCTTCCAGGCTTATACGATGTGAGCAAGATGTTCTTTAATCCCGAAGACCAATTCAATCGGGATTGGTTGGCTGCCAAAGTGCAAGCCGCCCCTGATCCCGGCAAGCGNGGTCGCTTNGATTCTCAGATGGCNCTGATAGGCGAGGTNCTCAGCATCTATGGAGGCGGCGCAGGTTACACAGGCAAGTACAATGCAAATTATGGAAATGGATTAACAGAGTCGGATTTGACTCCGACCACTCGAACGACTTCGAATTACGTGCCTAATTCCTATCAAGGAACGAACTCTGGCGGATGGGATGATAGAAGTGGATTCCCATCGGGATCAATGTATGCATAGCGAACATGAAAGTTAGACATCAGATAAGTTGCTTTGAGTATGACGACACTCAAAACACAAAGGCTAAGCAGGCTATTAGGAACGACATCACAACATTGCTTGGAAGGGCAGGCTATGAATTAGACTCTTGCGGAGATTCTGATGATAGGAAGTTTGCATTTGCAGCTTTGCGTCTTGCACGATTAGTTGGGCGTTTAGCTGATCTTAAACAACATGGCAATTAATTCTTCCATCTCCGACATACCGTGGCTCGGCCAACCAGCTGATCTGGCGACAAGCATGCTTAAGGGCGCACAGGTCGGATCTAGTGTGGTTTCAGCTTATCTGAGAGCAAGAGAACTTCGAGATCAGGAAGAACGCGAGAAGGCTTTGCTACCGCTGAGGCAGCAGGAGATGCAGGCGCGGTTGGCGAATGAAGCGCTGGATCATCAGATAAAGCAGGAAAAGATTTCTACCGCGCTGAACATTCAGGCGGCTAGTGCGGATATTTGGGGGGCGATAGGGCAAACTCAGTGGGACAATCCCGCATCCGTGAGCCAGCTATACGGCAGGATTGCCGAGAAGGGTGGGAACGTCGATCCGCAAGCCCTTCAACTCATCGAGGGCAGCGTTCGTGGCGCTCAGATTTACAGCGCGAAACAGGCGGCGACCGACGCACGAGCCGAGTCAGTTCGGGAGACGCTGGCCGTACGCCAATCAATTTCCGATGCGCAGATTCAAGCTGCCAAGGAAAGATTGGATGCTGCTATAATCGCAAGGAATGAGCTTGCGATTACAAACAACGAAGCGAAGGCAGAGCGTGAAGTTTTGCGCCAGAATCGTCTTCTGCTGAATCGCGGCAAAGAGGTAACGTGGGACGAATTCTTCAACCGTTCACTCGGCACCTACGTTCGCAGCACCGGCAAGACGCCGGAAGAGGCAGCACCAGCATTGCGGAAAATCTACGACGATTTCATCTCGATTCCCAAAGGCCAAGCACCAGCAGCAACGAATCCAAAAGACCCTCTGAACCTGTTTCCGCAATGAGCGAAGTAATGAATAAATTACTCGAAACCTATCCGGCTTACAAAGACGTGAATCGGGAAGCTCTCATTGACGCCATCGGGAGGAAGTACCCTGTGTATTTGGAGCAGCCCGACTTCAAGGAGGAATTCGATGCGTTGCAGGCGTTGAATAAGTCGGTGCAGGAAGGTCCAGCGCCAGTGACTCCGGAGCCTAGCGTTCCAGCGTCCCAAGCCTTTGACCAATTGTTTTCCAAGCCAGCCGAAGCCGCAACTGGAGCGATGCCAGAGACAACAGCATCGCCGCTCGTTCCGTCCGCTTTGGGAAGCGCCAAGGACCAATCACCGTTGCAGCTATTTAAAGGCGCGGTCGCTCAAGACGTGCAGACGTTAAAAGAGATCCAAAACAAACCGCTGATTGAATTACCAAAGCCGACAGTGAATCCAGAGGACTCGGATCAGGTGAAGTTTATGAAGGGTCTTGGTGGATCGCTTATTTCAGGCGTCGAGGGATTGCTGACAATGCATTCGGCAGAACTTGCCGGGGCTGGTGTTGTGATGGGGCCGCTTGCGCCGTATTTCTTTGGAACTGTCGGAGTGGCAGGTGCGGTCAAGGGGGGCTATGACTTCACGCAAGCCAAGACCGCTGACGAGCGAGGTGCGGCTACCGGGAACGTGATTCTGAATCTTGGAATGGCTGAACTTGCCCGTCGCTCTGGAAAGGTTCCCCCTCCAGACACTCTCGCACCGAAAACCGTCGAAGCAGCAAACGCAGTAATACAGGAAGGAGCAGCAAATGCCGAGCAAATCAGCAGCACAGCACCGATTCATGGCGATGTGCTCAACGAGCCAGGGCCGAAAGAAAGCACAGGGCAAGTGCCCGCCGTGGAACGTGGCGCAGGAATTCAGGAGAGCGGACAAGGGGCGGAAGTTCCAAAAGTAGAGGAAGCAGCCGGCCCCGGCGCAGTCGGCATGGGCGCGGCCACGCCATCAGAATTCCCGACTGCGCCGAGTCCCGTCAGGGAAGCGATGGAATCCGCCATATCCCCATTGCAGAAAGTCCGTCGCACGATCAAGCGGCTTTGGGAAACTGGGGAAGTAAAAGATGCGATGGCTCGCACCAAGGATGCTGGAGACAATGCGGCATCACTTTTTGCCAAGCAAACCGTCAACGACATCCGAAAGCCCTTCGAGCGCGAGTTTGCAAAAGAGGCAGGCAAGGCGGAGGAAGCCTTAACCTTCGCGCGAGAAGCGGGGATGGACGAGAACATTCTAAGAGCCGACAGGGAAAGGGTGGCCGCGTCAAACGTTGCTTCCTCGAAGTGGGGTCGCAAGGCGATAGACGCTATGGATTATGCCCTGTACCACATGGATCAGTTGAGGATGGCTGTTCAGAGATTTGGTGAAGTAACCGATGCACAGTTGGCCGCTGAAGAAGCTTCTGGGATTCCGACACTCCGCCGCGAGAACTACGTGCCGCATGTGCAGGACGTGGAAGCGCCGGAAACCTTCCTGTCATCAGCGGGTGGTGCAGGTGAAGGCAAGCCGTTCACGAAGGTAAGGACGTTCGATAAGCTGGCGGATTCGATTGCTGCGGGTGTTGACCCTGTGACGATCAATGCGGTTGACCTTCTCGAACACCGCTTACGCCAAGGCCAGCGATTGATAAATAATCGCGCTTGGAATGAGAGCCTTAAAAATCTGGTTGATCCCACTACCAGACGACCAGTTGGAACTGCGCCAAGCGTTGTTAAACGCGCGGACGGTTCGACCTACCTTCAGCCGCCAAGTGGCTACAAGATGGAATTTCTTGGTGGTCAGCCGCTCGCTATCCAAAACGGTTACGAGGGAATATTCAGCGCTTTAACTGATCCGAGTTATTTCAGGAAAAGTGTGGCAGGTCGGAGTTTTCTTCAGGCAACAGGTGCTGGCAAGTCAATCAGCCTCATGTTGGACACCTTCCATCTTGGGCGCGTTGCCTTCTGGGAGAGTCTAATCAAATCGTTAGGCGTAAAGACCTTCAAGGCACCGTTCCCGTCTTACAAACAAGGCGTTACACTTCTCGATTACACCAGCGATCAAATCAGGGAGATGGGCACAAGGGGGGAAATTCCAAGGGAATGGGTGGATTCGCTTGTCGAGGATAAGCGCAACATGGAGGGATTGGTGCAGCATGGATACAACTTGGGCCGAATCTCCGACGCTCTTTTCCAAGACGTAATTCATCACATCCCTGGCTTTGGAAAGTTCAACAAATGGCTCTTTGAACAATTCCAGCGCGGGGCAATGAACGAGGTGGGATTGCTGGAAACGAAACGGCTACGCAATGCCCGTCCAGAGCTTACGGATGAGCAGGTGTGGACGCAGACGGCAAAGGATCTGAACATACGATTCGGCAACCTCGGCAGGCAGGGCATTTTCAAATCTAAATCCGCTCAAGACTTGGCTCGGATGATCTTTCTGGCTCCGCAGTGGAATGAAGGGCTTATCAGAAGCGAGTTGGGTGCAATCACTCAAACGGGTAAGGCAATCGGCCAACTGGCCAGAGGTGAAAACGTATTCGGTGGTGTGCTGATGCGTTCCGTGGGGGCGATGGCATTGATGCAATTCGTAGCTAACCAGTTGATCAATTACTACACGCGCGGGAAGCCGACATGGGAAAATCCAGAAGAAGGATTTGGGGCCAAAGTGTCGGCGTGGATACCGGACAAGATAGGCGGCGGTCCTGGATTCTTCCTGCATCCTCTTGGATTGGCTGCGGAGACGACGCACTTAATCACGAGCAAGTTTGAAAAGACTGGAGACATGGCCAAGACGCTCAATCAATATGCGCGTTCTCGGTCATCGGTTTCGATGCGTCCGGTCCTGACATTTATCACTCAACAGGATTTTCTTGGTCGGCACCTCAAGCCTGGAACCGTCTGGGGGGAAATGGCGAAGTCAGCCATCCCTGTTCCGATTGGCGGCAGTGCGGTTACGGCGGCAGCAAAGGAACTCATAACTGGCCAGCCGAGCGAAACATTCCCCGGCCAGTTCCAGAAGCAGGTCATGGCAAGTGTTGGCATCAAGACTGACCAAGCACCATCGCCAGAGCAAAGGATTCGAGATCTGGCTAAAGAGTTCAATGCCAAGAAAGGCATCGAGCCATCGGCAGAATTCTACGTGGGCGACTATCAGGCGCTCACTCAGGCATTGCGCATTGGGAATAAGAACGATGCTCAAAAAGCTTTGGATGAATTGTTGAAGAAGAAAACGCCAAGCCAAATCATCACGCACTATATGTCTTGGGCTAATCACCCATTCACAGGCCAGCGCGCACGCGAAACTCAATTCCGCCACACATTGACAGCGGAACAGAAAACGCAATACGACGCAGCAGTGGCCGAGCGCAAGAGAATTGGATCAGCCGCACGCGAATTAGCCCGCACAGCTAAGAAACCATGAAAACGGTCATCAGCCTCCTAATCCTGTTCGCCTGCCTTCCGCTGTTTGCTCAACGATTTGTCGAAGAGATTCCCAACGTCGCAGCGCTCAAGACGCGGCTCGTCGGTGGGTTGAACAAATCCATTTTCGTCCGTGGATACAACACCGAAGAGGACGGTGGAGGTGGCTTGTTCACGATTACCAACTCTGTCGTTGGCGCTGACAACATCTTTCGCATCGCTTCAACGGCTGACGCTGCGTGGGCCTACGATCGCAAGTTCAGCGGCCCCTTCGACCTCAGGTGGGGTGGAGCAACTGGCAGCGGGACCGCACCCGACAACGCACTCATCACGGCGACCATTGCGGCCGGAATTGCCAAGGGATACGCGATCTACGTCTCCAACCTGCGCGGTGTGTCAAACTCGTTACAATATATCCAGGCGCTAACCCCTCCGACGCTCAAGGCCAATCAGAAATATCTTCAAGTCGGCTCGCTGAACGGACTGGCCATCTACACCGATACCAGCAGCAACTTCGTTTACTCGATCAATGGGCTGGCCTACCACATGCCGACGATTCAAGGCGTTCCAGGGAGCGTGTTTTACAATGACGGCGCGGGCAACATCACTTGGCAACCAGTGGGCAATACATTCAATTTCGGCGACCAGTTTACGGTCACGGGAACGAACATCACACTCTCGACCAATCTGAGCCTTACGAACCTTGTGATGGTCGGAAGCTCGACAACGCCTGCGGTCGAGTTGGGCGCTGTGTGCGGCAGCGTGGATGTCAACGCGGCGGCGGGGAGCGAGTTCAACCTTCTGCTGACATGCGATACAACCCTCGTGTTCACGAACGGCAATTGGGCCGACTTTCACAATATCTCTCTGACGATGACCAATACGGGGAATTACTCGCTAGTCATCTCGACGCCTGCTTACGACCAATACTGGTATCCGACCGGCGATAGCACTCAGGTGACGAACGATTGGGGCGTCGGCGTGGTCAATCGCTTTGCGCTCTGGAAGACAGGCGGTCGCGTCCTTGGCTCACAAAAAGAGGGATTAAGTGTGTCATCGCTCACGAAAGAGGTTTACTCTGGCAACTATGGCGGGGTGTTGCCCGTCGATGTTCCAGTTGTTTCTGCCGCGTTGAACTACGATCTCGATCCGCCCGGCGTGATGTATTTCTGGAACGGCGTTACCTGGTATTGATATGACCGAAGAAGAACAAGAAAAGTTGCTTGAACGGCACGCGAACGAATTGGCCGAAATATTCGACTCAGTTCAGATTCTAGCCAGCGGTGTTCGACCTGACGGTTCGACGTTCCGCCTCTACAACGGCTCGGGCAATTTCTTCTCGCGTTCAGGCATGTGCCACGAGTTCATCGAAGCGGAACGCGCACAGCAGATTGCTAGGCAGCTAAAGAAACTCGAATGAAAAATCTACTTTGCCTTTTACCGCTTCTGGCGCTTTCCGCCTTCGCTGCCGCACCGCCTCCAGCCAACGACGATTTCGCCAACCGCACCGCGCTTGTTTCCAGCGGTTCGATAAGCATCGCCGACAGGAACGCTTCTGCCACGACTCAGGCTCTTGAGCCAACCATTGCAGGCGATGTCGTTAGCCGCTCAGTATGGTATTCGTGGACTGCTCCTTTTACCGGCCCGGTGACAGTTAGCACGGCAGGAAGCAGCTTTGACACGCTGCTCGGCGTGTTCACGGGAACGGCCCTCGGCGCTCTGACTTCGATTGCCGAGAATGATGACTCAGGCAACGGTGCTTTCACGAGCATAGTCAATTTCAATGCAATCTCCGGCATCCCCTATGTGATTCTGGTTGGCGGGTATAACGGGGCAGGCGGAAAGATACGTTTGGCTATAGGCGTTGGAAGCGGGCCTTGCTCGTACAGCGTCAATCCAACGAGCAAATCATTTAGCAATTTGGCTGGTTCCGGCACCGTAACCGTTACCACAACGACTGGTTGCTCATGGTCTGCCGCGTCGAATGATTCATTCATTACGATTACCTCTGGAAGCACTGGCACCGGGACCGGGACAGTAACCTATTCCGTCACGGCGAACACTGCGTTAACCGCTCGCGTCGGGACGATGACGATTGCTGGTGCAACGGTCACTATCGATCAAGCAGCAGCCCCCGACTGCACTTATGCCCTGTTTCCCACCAGCACCAACGCGCCAGCTAATAGCGTCACCAATACTGTAGCGATGACTACAGGAACCACCTGCACATGGAACGCCACTCCAAACGGCTCTTGGATAACGATTTCATCGGGTAGCAGCGGGACTGGCAGCGGCACGATTACGTATGTCCTCGCCGCAAATACGAACAGCAATCAAAGAGTTGGGACAATTACGGCGGCGGGTCAAACCTTCACCGTCACGCAAGCAGGCGTGATTACGTGCAGCTATTCAATAGCTCCTTCATCCGGGTCGTTCACCTCGGCTGGCGGAAGCAGCAACATAGTTGTCAGCACGATCAGCGGCTGCGCTTGGACAGCCTCAAGCCCCGTAACTTGGGTTACGTTTTCCAGCACGAATGGGACGGGAAACGGAACGGTCACGTACACAGCTGCTGCCAACACCAATACCATATCTCGCAGCACGACATTAACTATCGCAGGCCAACCTTACGCCGTGCTGCAAACCGGCGCGGCGTGTTCGTATTCGATCAATCCATCTTCTATAAACGTCTCTGCCACAAATGGGACGAGCACCGTGTTTGTCGCGGCTGGCACCGGGTGTGCGTGGACGGCAGTTGCCAATGTTTCGTGGATCACGATCACAGCGGGGACGAGCGGCACCGGAAGCGGCAGCGTTGTTTTCACTTATGCCGCAAATCTCAACACCGTCATCCGAGCCGGAACCATTACGATTGCGGGGTTGACTTTTACTGTTAATCAGGCAGCGGCAGCGTGCATCTATTCAATCGCTCCCACAGCAGCGCACTATGTCGCTACTGGTGGTCCAGGCAACATCGCAGTCACGGCGGGAACCGGCTGCGCCTGGACAGCGGTTAGTAACAATGGATTTATCACGGTCGATTCAGGAAGTCCTGGCACCGCCAGCGGCACGGTCGGCTATACCGTGACAGCCAACGCTACAACCGTCTCGCGGACAGGCACCATTACCGTTGCCGGCTCGACTTTCACAATTACGCAGGACGGCACCGCTCCATGCACCTATTCGATTGCCCCGACCAGCGCCAGTTTCACCTCTCTTGGTGGCACGAACAGCATTGCGGTTACGAGTAATGCCGGTTGCACTTGGTCAGTCTCCAGTGGCGCTTCTTTTCTCGCGTTCTCGCCAGCCAGCGGGAGTGGAAACGGAACTGTCAGTTATACGGTAGCCGCAAATACTTCGTCTTTGACCCGCACCGGAACTCTCACCGTTGCCGGTCAAACGTTCACCGTTACTCAAACCGGCGTGGCTTGCACCTATGCCATTGCGCCAACAGCCGCATCCTACGCTTCCCCAGGCGGGAGCGGGACTGTCGCCGTAACAGCCACGCAGGGTTGCAACTGGACATCGAGCAGCGATAGCCCTTGGCTTGTCGTAATTAGCGGATCGTCTGGAACCGGCAATGGAAGCGTTGGCTACACGGTCGCTGCGGCGACCAATTCCCTCACGCGAACAGGACGCCTCACGATTGCAACCAAACTTTTGATAGTCACCCAGACTGGCGTTCCCTGCTCATATTCCATCGTGCCAGTAAACGCGTCGTTTGATTTGCATGGAGGGTCTGGAACGATTGATATAACCGCCAGTGATACGGTCTGCGCTTGGACAGCTACGAGCGGTGCGGCATGGATTACTGTTGCGCCTGCAAGTGGTTCCGGCAATGACACTGTGACGTTTACGGTAGCCTCAACCAGCGCATCAGCCACACGCACGGGAAACTTGACGGTCGCCGGTCAAACCTTTGCAGTAACCCAGACGGGTGATACTACGGCTCCAACGGTTACGCTGACTGCGCCAGCCAACGCCACAACGGTTAGTAATATCATCACGATTTCTGCCACGGCGACGGATAACAGCAGCGTTTCGAGGGTGGAGTTTTATCGAGATTCAGCGACGTTAATAGGAACGATCGTTTCCAGTCCATACTCCCTGCCATTCCAGACAACGAATATCGCCAACGGTTCTCATCTCTTTTATGCACGAGGATTTGACCCGGCCAACAACCAAGGATTTTCAACAACCAATACCGTAACCGTATCCAACGGATCGCTTGCCAGCACGAATCTATGGGCAATCGGTTTCGGCAGTATTGGCGCTGATATTGGTAAAGCTGTGGCGGTCGAGCAGAGCACCGGAAACATTTATGTCGGGGGTGCATTCTCAGGGACAGCGAATTTTGGAGGCGGGGCATTAACCAACGCAGGCGGCGAGGACATATTTCTAGCCAAATACGCAACGTCGGGCGCTCACACTTGGTCCAAGCGATTTGGCGGTGCCACTAATGACCGGCTTACGGGGCTAGGATTGGACTCAAGCGGTAATGTCATTGCTGTAGGCCACTTCACCAGCACGACAGATTTCGGCGGCGGTGCGTTGGCTCCTGTCGGTGGAGTTGATATTTTCGTCGCTAAATTTGATTCGACTGGAACGTATCTGTGGGCCAAACGATTCGGCAGCACAGGCGACGAATACGCCTATAGCGTGGCCGTGGATTCCACCGGCAACGTGTTTCTGACCGGCCTCTTCCAGGGAACCTTTAACTTCGGCGGGACTAACCTGGTTAGCACCTCTGGGGGTATCGACACCTATGTTGCGAAACTATCCGGCGTGGACGGAAGCCACATCTGGTCGGAGAACTTTCCGATTAACAGCAGCAACGACATCGGGAACGGAATCGCGGTTGACCCCAGCGGAAATCCTATTTTCACCGGCTCATTTTTAGGAGCAATTAACTTTGGCGGGGGCGTGCTGAGCAGTGCCGGATCGGAAGATGTATTTTTGGTAAAGCTTGCGGGAAGCAACGGAGCGCATACGTGGTCGAAATCATTCGGCTCAACCGGCATTGATATAGCGTACGGTGTGACGGTTGACGCGAGCAGCAATGTGGTAGCGGTCGGAAGCTTTAGCGGTTCGGTAAATTTCGGCGGTGGCGCACTGGTTTCTGCCGGGGCGGCCGAGGCGTTCGTGATGAAATACACCGGCCCTGGTGTTTTCGTTTGGGCGGCACGGTGCGGTGGTATTGCGGATGATACCAGCAAGGCTGTTGCGGTTGATACGAGCGGGAATGTGGTTGTCACAGGCTCGTTTCAAGGAACCGCTCAGTTTGGAACGGGGACATTGACGGCTGCTGGTGTTGCCGGAGCCTCGGACATATTCGCAGCCAAGTATTCCCCAGCGGGGTTGCTGCTATGGGCGAAAGCTTTTGGCGGGCCGAATAGCGATCAGGGAGCCGCTATCGGCATCGATGCCACTGGCTCGCCTATTGTGTCGGGTTATTTCTTTGGCACCGGCACTTTCAACGGCCAGAGCCTCACCTCCAACGGTAATTCCGATGTCTTCTTGATGAAGTTAGCGCCATGAAACAATTCCTATTCCTTTGCATTTGGCTGATTGCGCTCGTGACGCGCGCTGCCGTGCCAACCTTCGAATCGTTCTCAACTAATCAGTTTCAAACCAATCTCCTGCAAGTATTCTATCGCGCGGTCCACACGAACGATGCCGGTATCATTTATCCGGCCCTCGATAACACCCTAACCCTCGTCACGAACGAGAATGTGTATGGCACATTCTCGCTCCCGGCCAAGGTGACGCTGCTGGCGCTGGGAACGAATTATTTAGATGTCACCACAAATACGACTTGGCTGCTCAATTCGCCAACCAACGATGCCACTCAGGTCACCCTAAGCCTGAGCGCAGGCGCTTATCAGGGGCAGCTTCTTTTTGTGACTAGCCAGAATGGAAGCAACTCTTTCACGCTGCCGGATCTCAGTGAGCAATGGGACGTTCCCGGCGCTTACGTGGACATTCAGGGTGATTGGGTGGGAACCACGAATCGAGGCATCATCTTGCAATACACCGCACCCGACTGGATCGAAATGGCGCGATTTGATCCGGGGCAAACAGGGGGCGGAACAGTTTTCGGCAGCGGCACGGTTCCCAATTTCCCTTATTGGATAACGCCTACAACTCTTGGCACTTCCAGCTTGGTTTATTCCAACAACAACAACATTCGCTTAGATTCAACCAACACAGTTGATTCTGCCAAGTTTCTTATACAAGGTCCGTCTGGTGTTGCTTACATGGATATTGATGGCACCGGACAGGTAGCTCATTTCCAGGGAGGTTCGGTAACAGCGTGGTTTGCCAACGATAATCAAAGAGGAATCATCGCTTTTGATACTGTATTAGCTCCATCTGTAAACAATACGATTGACCTGGGCAATCCCACAGGATTGCGTTGGAAGAATTTCGCCCTCGACGGCCACATAAGCTGGAATGGAAGCACCAATAGTTTGTTCGATACCTGGGGTGCAGGCTCACCGGAAGGTCTCGTAACCGCACGCCCCGGCAGCATTTATCGAGACACCGACGCAGGGGAAATCTACAAGAAAGCAACCGGGACCGGGGCTGCTGGATGGATCGCTCTTTCTTCCGGCGCTGCTTCGGCGTTGTGGGCCTCCGCAGGCGGCGTGCTTGAACCCAGTCCAGCAATCGACTTGGTGCGGATTGAAAGCCAGCTTGCGGACAACGCGACCAATGTCGCGCTGGTGGTCGATACAAGTGTGCCGTGGACGACTGGTGCTTTGCTTGCCGCGTTTGCAAACAAAGGCACTAACGTCAATGTGATTTCTCCATATGGGGGGATTGGTATAGGTGCGTGGGTCGTGGACAACAATTTTAACGGTGCTCAAGATTTTTCCCAGGTTATTGACGCATTGCATGTGACAAGTCGGGGAGACTCGGAAGACATGACGTTGCAGTTCGACGTGACTGATGACGACAACTATAACTTTGACGCCGTTCTCAAGTGGAAAACCGGGTTTCTTTTCAACACTGTAACCAACATCTATCAACAGTGGATGATGGATGGGTACACGACTAACCGACATTCGCATTGGGAGATTGCTGGCTATGCTGGGGATGATATTGCATCAGGAGCTTTGGGGCTGGAATCTAGGTTTTTTTGGGCAGATAGTGCGTTTGCAAAGAGGATAGATTTTAGACCGGAAGTAATCAGCACCGGCTCCGCCACCGCCTACACCTTCGACACCGCCAACACTCTAATACCCGGCGACAATCTGGCAGCGTTTGCGAACAGTGGAACCAACCAACTAACAATAGGTCCAACTGGCGGTACAATCATTGGCAAAGAACCTAGTTTCTGGAGTCCATTCGGTCCAAGCCTTGTAATGTTTTCTCACACTGGCCACGGCTATGATGGCAGTTGGGAAATACTTATCGGGGGAGGTAATGATTCTTCCAATGCTACCGTCAATGCCTATGGAGATTATAAAAGCATAAACATGCTAGTCGATGTCGGGAATAGCTATGTGGATTCCTACGCAGACGCGAACAGTAAGATCGCAGCAATAGAAATCCAATGTGATTCAACGAAACGCACATTCATTACTCCTGGCACTGTATCAGGTAGTGCTTCAGGAGGGGCTTACTATTTTGATACAGCAAACGCACTCGTCGGTGCCACTGACAAGCTTCAGGCATGGTATAATCACGGAACAATAAAAACATCCATTAGCAAGGATGGCGCGCTTACAGTAGGCTCAGTTACCAAGGCGCAGAAAACCGCTCTCACCCCAGCAGACGGGATGATAGTTTACCAGACAGACAATACGCCGGGTTTCCGAGGATACGTCAACGGAACTTGGTTCATCTTTTCAATGGCAGCAGACCCATGATCACGAACATCGTTATTTTGGCAACGTCACTAATCACCAACAGCCAGCAAGCCATCGTCGGCGAATCCAACGGCAGAGCAATGCTGGCCTCGCAGGAAACGGTTATTCAGCGCACAATCACGCTTGAGGATGTCTTGCTGAAAAGCGCGGTGACGACTAATCTCGTCGGCTTCGCGCTGCCGCCACGACCAGCAACTACTCCAACCAATGTCGTAGCGACCACCAATAAGCATCCTGCCATCAACACCAACTCACCGGCTTTCAAACGCCGTCTCGAACGCGAGCAGCGCATGAAGCCAAACACCAACGCACCCCCACAACAAACCAAATGAAACCGTTACTCGTATCCATCCTTCTCATTGCAGCCGCTGGCTGCACCAGCCAGAAGAATCTCACCGAGCTTGTCAAAGCTCTCTCGAAAGACCCCGCGACGGTTCGTATTTCCTACGGGCCGCTAATCTTCGAAAGGTTCGTTCCTCAAACCCAGCAGCCGGGCGGCTATGTGCCGATGCCGATGCAATGGGGGCAACCTCCAGTGATTCTGTTTTGGCCAACCAACAACATCGTGAAGTAAATTTATGATCAACCCATTCATCTTTTCGCCCCGTAACATTACGACCGTCGAGCAGGCCAGCTACGTTCTTTCGCTCTACGACCGCGACATCGCTCTATCGGTCGAACAGGCTAAAGCATTTGATGACAATCTGAATGCGATCGCTGACGTGCTTCGACAGACGCACCACGATATGGTCAATGACTTGGACCTGCTAATTGAGAATGCCAAATATGTCGGCCACGCCGAAGGTTCCAGGCAGGACATCGACGCGGTTCGGAGCCAATTTCGCTCGGCATTGCCCTACGCCATCAAGAAGCAATTATGAGACTATTGCTGCTCTGCCTGCTACTAATTTGCCAAGGATCGGCAGAAGCGGCGAATACGTGGTTCGTGGCGACCAATGGCACGCCAGCAGGGACCGGGGGATCAGGGTTTCCTTGGGATCTGCAAACTGCCTTTAACAAGGTCGGCGTTGTCGTGGCTGGTGATACCGTGATGCTGCGCGGCGGCATCTACAGCCATCTTCCCCAAAACAATATCCCCGGCTCGCAGGAAGGTTACATTTTCCAAGTCACGGTTTCCGGCAATTCGGGTGCGCAGACTATCTTCAAGTCGTTCCCCGGTGAGTTGGCGAGAATTGATGGTGGAGCTTACGGGGGTGCGACCTACGGATTCCACGCCTGCGCTCGCCCGACCGTCACTGTTGGCAACTCTTCGACCGCCAGCTTTGGCAATTACATCACCTTTCAAGATGTCGAGTTTTTCAGCAGCAGCACCGAAGCCCGCTTGAGCGGTGACGATTCCAGTTTCCCAACCGCTATCACCAGATCCGATGGCCCGAATATCTTCGGGACCGGCGTGAAGTTCATCAACTGCATCGTCCACGACTTGTCCAGCGGCATTTCGTCGTGGAGGCAATCGCAACTCAACGAGTTTTACGGCAATGTCGTTTTCAACAATGGTTGGCAGGGGACGCCCAACAAACACGGGCACTCGTTCTATACGCAGCATTCGGTCGGCGCAAGCGGCTTGGCGACCATCAAGCGCAATATCAGCATGGGACCGTATGATTGGGGCATTCAGGCTTACGGCTCAAGCAGCACGGAGATTTCACGCTATCGAATCAGTGAGAACGTGTTCATCGGCAACCAAGTCGCTCACGGCGGCATCATAATGGGCACGCGCCCAGGTGGGCTGGCCG
>Ga0065715_10000199_pt1 | contig 25805 bp, 26 predicted proteins | sample MisBulReplicate1_FD_59102 | JGI IMG/M metagenome (GOLD analysis project Ga0065715, IMG submission 59102) | Miscanthus rhizosphere microbial communities from Kellogg Biological Station, MSU, sample Bulk Soil Replicate 1 : eDNA_1 v2 (version 2) | ecosystem: Host-associated > Plants > Roots >...
AATGGCGGTAATGGCGGAGCTGGCGGAATAAGTTCTGGTGGTAATGGCGGCAGTGCTAGCGGCGGCAACGGTGGAGCTTCCACCGGTGGCAACGGTGGCGCAGGCGGCGCATCTGGTGCTATTGTAGCAGCAGGCGGTAATGGCGGTATCAGCGACGCAAGCGGCAACGGTGGCGCAGGCGGAGCTGGCGGAGCTGGCGGAGCTGGCGGAATCGGATGTGTTTCAATCGGCGACGCAGCACACTGTGACGGCGGTGCTGGCGCAGCGGGCGGAGCTGGCGGTTCCAACCTCGGTGTTGCGGGCAGCGCTACAGGCGGTTCAGCGTGCCAAGGATTTACCAACGCAACATCTCCAGCTTGTCAAACCGGTGCAGGCGGCGACGCTAACGGCGGCAGTGCTGCGGCAGGTGGCGCAGGCGGTACCGGCATAGGCGGCAATGGCGGCAATGGCGGCCTTGCATTTGGCGGTGACGGTGGTGCTGGCGGTGTAGCTTGCTTGGAAGATGGAAGCTGCTTCAATGACAACAGCGGCAGCAGCAGTAGCAAGAAAGCCGAAATAGAAGCTGAAGGCGGCAATGGCGGCAATGGCGGTGATGCTGGTGTAAGCGCTGGTGGCAATGGCGGTGACGGTAACGCTGGTAGCGGCGGTCCTTCAAGCGGAGGTAACGCTGGTAGCGGCGGTAACGCAGGCGACATTGCAGCTATAGGCGGCGACGCAGGAGCAACATTAGCATTCGGTGACGGCGGCGCAGGCGGCGCAGGCGGCGCAGGCGGCGCAGGCGGAATCGGATGTATCGGTACTGGTCCAAACGTCGACACCGCCGAATGTGATGGTGGCGCTGGCGCAGGCGGCGCAGCTGGAGGTAGCAACCTAGGTCTAAGCGGCCCCGTTGACGGCGGAAATTCGTGTGAGCAGAACAGTCCATTCGCTCCAGCATGTGCTACGAGCAACGCAGGCAACGGTAACGGTGGCGCAGGAGCTCCAGGCGGCACAGGCGGAGACTCGATAGGTGGTAATGGCGGCAATGGCAACGATGTCTTTGGCGGCACTGGCGCTGACGGCGCATCTGCATGTGAAACGACCGGCAGCTGTGTCAACCAAAACTAGTCGGTTACCATACGAACAATCTAGGCAAGAAAAAACACAAGAACGTGAAAGAGGGACGAAACAAATCTCCTCTTTTCTTTTTTGAAAATTACTGTCATTGACATATTGTGTCCGCACTTAATACTACAACTTCAGAGTATGGTATCTAGTCGAGTTGCCCCAAAAAGTTTTATTGGACTTTTTTGCTAATCGTGTTTCAAGTTCACTAAGGATTTGGAACCAGATTTCTAGTTGTTATCCCTGAATAAACTATAGACTAAAAGCAACCACAGTTCAAAGTCAGTCCTAAATAATGATGTATATCTAGTAGTCAGATTTGTGCTTAACATCTATTAATTTTTACATAGCTGTTAAATATTACAAGTAGGCGGACATAGCAGGAGGATAACGATGAAGTGTCAGTACTGTAAGAAGGGTTTAGATCGAATTGGGTACATAGCTAGCGCCCGCAGAGGGCGAATAATGAAGCTTTGGTGCATATTTTGTGGTATCGAATTCAGGAAGGGAGAATGAAATAAAATTAAGGTTAATTCATCAAGACCTTCGCCCTAATGGCAGACTTGAACATTAACTAAAATAAAAAACCATAGGACCAATAGTTCATATCGAGCTCTTGGGGCATGATAATCGCAGATTATTATCGAACTCGAAGAGGTCATCTCTCACAAGTCAACGTCCAAGTTGATTGAATTGCTTGTTAACCCCATGAAGGTGTTTATTTTGTGCATTGAGGAGTGTGAATAGTAAATCTATCTTTTAAACAATGATTTGTATTATTAGCAGTTTCATCATTTGTTGTATTTTCTTTACCAGGTACGGTAGTCGTTGCATTTGAAGATTCGCGCGGAAGACAATTAGATATTGTATTATTTTGAGGAGGTGGACATATATCAGACCCAGGACACTGATCTTGCGAATTTACTAACTTTCCATCTGTACACCTTATCAAAGCTTCGCCTACAGCAAATGCATCTACAATGTTGGTTTTTTGAAACGATATACCCTGTCCCAATTGTCCCAAATTTGGAGAGTTAGGTATCAACAATGACATGAAAGCAAGACCAATTATAATTGCCAAAGTAAGGTCAGGCGTTGTATAGGCCATATATTTTCTAAGGCTGTATCCCTATTTATCACTAACAGTTATAGAAAAAAAATAATCCAGGTTTAAGTTCAATAGGACGAGATTTGTAACTCAAAGAACATCTCATTTTATGAAGGACCGTTCTAGAATGACAATACCCGTTCGCATCTTTCCTAATCGAAGCCATGGGATCAGCGCAAATGTATTTTTGAATTTACTTTAAAATTCGATCACTCAAAGTGGTTCAAAGTTGGTAAATTACAAGTTGAAGCTAGACTGAAATCCCATTTTACTCCTATTTTATTTGAGTCTATCAACAATACTTTTGCTCTCTTCTAGATTGTCGGGCCTCTGACGCGTCTTATTGCTACAGAAAATATCCGTTAGTCATGATAATGCTCTATGGAATCTACAGAAGGCTGAGTGGTACTTTCCTTTTTTACTACCTCCAATACCTTTGTCCACAGATGTTTCTCAAATTCATAGGCCATTATACCGCCAACAGCTACCCCAGCAGCAAGGCCTACTGGCCCTCCAACAACTAAGCCTACAGCACCAGGCCAAATAAGACTGCCGAACCAGGCACCAGAGGCTATCTCTACTGCATAATCATCTGGAGTCCCTGTTATAGAGACATGAACCTCGCGAAGAGATCCGGCCCATACCTTCGGAGACGTATTGACCGCAACAATACTTCTTAGAGGCACACTGTTAAGAAGGCCCTTATATTCAGAAACTATCCGTAACTCTTTCTGTGTTTGTATCAAATCCTTAATACTCCCGTACAAATTATCTAAATTTGTGTTGAGTTTTTTGTAGTGCTGAACCTTTGCCACATTGGAAGATTAAATCAGCGTCTATATTTACGTTATTAGGACAAAAAAATTTTGATTATTCACCAGAGCTTTGCAAAATAAGTAGATTGTTGCCTACGGGCCTAGATTGCTCAGGACTCAAATAATATCATGTTTGTACGATTCCAATTAAATTTAATAGGCAAGTCGAATCTCATCTATACTTAAGCGACACAATGTATAGATTGTTGCTGGTTCCAGCTTCATTACCAGTAACGCGATCTCAAAGGAAAGGCGCACTTCGTTTCTACGATTATATCACAGTTGATCAATCTTAAAACGTTAAATTTATTACTTGTATTCGATTCGAGTTTCCTAAACGGTAATTTTGAGAAGAACAGCAATTCCAATCAATTCCGCTCCGTGTATAGCTACGAAATATGGAAGTAACTTATCATCATACAGGAGTTCCATTGCACCGTAGGCATATACAGCAATTGCATTATGCAAAATAAGCATACCTGCGAAAAATATCAGGCCTTGTGTGAATATCGCTTTACTACTTCTGTATATTCTTAAATATACAATTAATAAGACAATCAAAAGGGCTACGTTAGTCAGGGCAAGCGCAGCGCTTACCTCCATCAACAAGTTCATGACTATATCCCATACTTTCTAATTGCTTTTATTCCTTTATCCAAATTAGATCCATATTATGAACAAAGATTTATTTGACAAAATTGGATTTTACCTCTTGGTAAGCCACAAAATTATGTTGTAAATAGTCAGAAATAAAATATATAACGCCATATTTCTCACCCACTCGTGTTATAAGATTATTTTTTTCCATTACTGAAATATGATGCTGTATACCCTTATAATCTAGGCCAAGGGCGCTGGACAGCTGATTGATATTGGATGGCCGTTCTCTTAAGAGGTCTATGATCCTAATCCGAGTCAGAGCACCCTTGGAACCGGCAAAAAGGTACCATAATAGACGCTTAGCATTAGGATCCAGCATAGTAGACTACTATTGTTATATTGAATTGCAATTTAAACTTCCTTTAATAGCTAGACCCAATAAATTTATGAATCGGGTCTTATTTTGACGTGTCATGATACGTGTCTTATATTAATACAGAAAAGAAGACAATATCAAATGAAGTAACAACAAAAGGCCCAAACTAATATGGATAATTAGATATATTAATGAGCGTTCCCCGAGTCTTTGTAACTCTAATATCGCTTTTTACCCTTCTCAATATCCATCATGGAATATTCCACACTATCTTTATCCATTTCACGATAGTTTTTAAATTCGATGGGCTCTATAATTAGGACCAAACTTGTTCCTTATCCTATGAATACTATCGTAATATGGAAAACTCGCTGCATTGGTGTAGCTAGCTAAAACTACAGAATGTATCGGACATTACAATCTTGATCATTCCTGAATTTCTTTGTCAAGCGCCATACCAGAAGCTATTTGACTATCTATTTCACCTGTTCTAACTAGAAAAGACTTGTATCCCTTATTCCATGAGTCGATTAAGCGATATTGTTTAATTCCTGTAATTATCCAAAGGATGGATATTCCGATCACAGAAGCTAAAAGTATACTCAAGGCAATTCCAAAGTCATTTGCCATTTGTAATATATTGAAGAATGAGGGGTGGGTAATAAGATAAATCGCAAGTCCCATCGCAAAGGGTGCCAAGATCAATGCAGAAATAGACATTGCTCGAAGCGTGTTCCTGATCTTGACCATTTCTTCTATGAATGAATCAGCCAAGTTCAGAATATTATTTCTAGACTCGGTAACTTCCATTGCGCTTTTACCCCCAAGAATAAGCAATTACCATTAAATAAAAATCAAATAAAGGTTTAATAATTAACTTTGAAGTTTTCATAACTTACAATATAAACCCAACTTAATTAAGTTGAATTAACTTGGTTAATTTAAATATGTAATTCTTACCCCGAAAGGTAAGCTTCAGTCGTCGTGATTTGGGATTCTTCATAGAGATAATTCATTATAGATATTCGACTCTGATTATTGTATTAATACAAGTAAAATTGATTCTGCGGTTTTAATTTTTGATAACTACGATTTCATATATCATAAATATACACTTACAAGATCATATTTCCGTTTGAGATAATCGGCCCCACTTATTTTCTCTTTACTTTTGTTGAAATAAAATTCTGTGCTTTTTTAAAACTCAAGCTTTTATTTACAGGTTATATTCTGGATATAACGAGCTAAATTAAAAATAACATAAAAGTGAGCTATATTTTTTCAACTTCAGTCAAACCTGATCCATTGACTTACTGCAAGTGTGCTTTAAATAATCATCCACAGTTATAAACAACTCCTTGCATCTTGAACAAAGTGTGGGCATTTCTATTAATTAAAATTTCCAGATATTTAAAACTGTCTTGGACATTCATAGGCTTCGAGGACAAATTTTCCATGTAGTAGTTATGGGAACCTGATAGGGATTAGAACAATCTAAGCCTTGGCAGTATGGCACATATACCTCTATGCTATGTAAGAGGATTTTTTATGATTGTCTCTAATCTGTTTCATTTTACTTTCAATCACTTGTGCCTCTCCTAACAACGATCCTACATCACAAGAAAGGCCAGGAATTAATTTAATAACTGCGTCAGAAATGAGAGCTGCTGCGCGAAAGTCGGGGGCATCTAATATAGTATTAACGATGAGAACAATCACTCCCTGCCCTGTCAATGAACCTTCATTTAGTAAAGTCGCAGGAATTCCTCCTATCGATCCACTTCGAAGAGGAATGAACCCATTTTCTTTTATTATCTTTGCTGTTGACGGAGTGCTTCCAACCGCCAAAATTGCTTGTTCTTCTAACCCATTTGGGGCATCATTACTTTTGCCAACCTCACTCTCATTATTTACAATCCCAGCTGCGCTTATGATCATCTTACACTCATTCTGCAGGGCCCATTTCAAAATTGTCCGTGCCAACGTACTTTGCATAGCCGGGTGGATATTAAATTCGGAGACGAAGAAAGCTACTTTTAAACCTTCATTCACATGCAGTCTTGCTGGAAATCGAGGAGTTGAATTACTTATTATTGATAAGGAGGGAAATTCAGGTGAATCGACAATGGCATAAAGCTCTGTACCCGATGATCGTATTAAACATTCTGAGGCAATAGCATTAACTAATCCTGTACTAGGAAACCCGTCTACCACTATGCCACCTTTCATGTTTAGCTTCCTTCCTTTCTTAATATTTCTGATTTCTATGGACATTCAGACCATCATCCAGCAGTACATGATTCATATGAAGATATAAATCAACTTTCATCCATATAAACCGAGTATTTTCAAAAACAAAATCAAAAGCAACAAACTTTAAACATTATCAAAAAATCAACTGATCGTTACCGCATCCCATGCATCATTTCTCTAAGTTTCTGTACTCGTTTTTCTACAGGTGGGTGGGTCGCAAAGAGATTCGCAATTGAGCTGCCAGTCAATGCAGGGACGATAAAGAATGCATTCATTTTCTGTACCTTTTGTAACTCGCCAGGAGAAATTCTGTTCAATTTGCCGCTAATTTTCAGTAGCGCATCGGCCAGCTTGTCAGGCTTTCCGGTCATCATAGCTCCTCCCCTATCGGCTGAATATTCTCTGTACCTGGATATTGCTCTTATGATAAGGAAGCTCACAAACCATGTGACTATTGCAACCAGTATTACTACTACTGTTGCGCTACCACCATCACGGCTCCTGCCTTGATAACCTCCATAAAATCCAAATTGAGCAAGATACCAGGCTACTGTTGAAAATACACTGGCTAGAGTAAGAACCAATACGTCTCTATTTCTAACATGTGTCAATTCATGCCCAATCACAGCTTCGAGCTCTCCATCGTCAAGAAGGTCTAAGATCCCACTTGTTACCGCAACCAGAGAACTTTTTGGACTTTTGCCAGTTGCAAACGCATTAGGCACTGTAGAATTAACTACAGCCACACGAGGTCTTGGAATACCGATTTTACTCGCTAGATTTTCTACAATATTATGCAATCGGGGATATTGTTCTTTTGATACGAACTTAGCGCCGGAGGTCCATAACACTATTTTGTCGGAGAAGTACCATTGAGCCAAGATCATGGCTCCTGCAATAATAGCAAGTGGAATGTATCCTACTCCGAGATAATGCAAGATACTCAAAAATACTACATATAGTAATCCTAAGATAATGAAACTAAGAATTATTCGAACAGTAAGTCCTGGATCTCTATTCCAATATGTAGACATTGAATGCCTTGAGTTTATTATCTGCAATTCCCTAATTAAATTAAACTAATCTGCGACACAAATAGTCATTCTAGTCAGAAAAGTTTGAGCGTTACTCGGGTGTAAACTGAAAGACTGATAATACCCTCATCTGGCAAGTTAAGAATTTAGGTGATTAATAGTGGAACGGGGAATAAATTCAAAATTCATGATGTTACAAAATTATATAATCTGATACAAGTTGGAGTTTCTTTTTTCTTATTTTCTAATTGATTATTCGTACGCTGACGATATACTCTTATCAAGCTCGGACTCAAATCTCTTCAGTAGTCTATCGAAACTTTCTTTTATTTCCTTAACCCTCTTTTCTGTTTCCATCTTGAAGGCGGCTACATCAATAGCTTTGTATACATGATACCATCCTCCTTCCTTCAAAGTCTTTGTTTCCTTCTCGCATATTCTAAGATTTACCATCTTTTGCAAAGACCTGAAGACCGTAGTCTTATCTCTGTCTAGTTCCTTAGCAAGGGTTTCAAGTGCAACAGGCTTATTTTTAGAAATAAGAATAAATAATAATTCTAGTTCCAACGGCGATAGGTCATACAGAATTGTAAAAAGGTCCCTAATCGATGAATTCATACGCGTGATAGAGCTGACTGAAGAAGCTGGCACGGCCAGTTTATCTATGCATAAGTGACTAATAAGTATTGTCCAGTTATGTCCGGTCATGGGCGGTTTTGCGCCGTCGACCCAATATCATAAAATGTTTATATACAAGGCCCATTTATAATAGTAGTGATAATGTCAACAATGGCCATCCAACAAAAAGTGGTATTTAGTGAAATAGAACATCCGAAGCAGCTAGCCAAATCACCACCAGTCCCTGACGTGTTTAAGGCAATCTCTGACGATAAATCATTAACAATTTTCAACACCGTGGCTATAAACGCCGGTAAAACCGATATACTTGTCAGTACCCTAGGCTTGACCCGCAAGCAGTTTTACTCAAAAATGGAACGCCTAACTAGGCAAGGTTTACTAGTTAGGAAAAATGGTCGATACTATCTTACGACCTTAGGCAAGGTGCTCTACGAGTTACAAAGCATCCTAGGTTTAGCTCTTGATAATTACTGGAAACTCAAAGCCATTGATTCATTACAGGCGCCTGGAAGTTTACCTAAACCTGAATTGAATAAATTAATTGACTCGCTACTCGAAAACGAAGTTCTAAAAAATATAGTCCAGTCAAAGGTAAACTAGGACCGGCCCTTAGTTGTGAAATACCACTTAAGCAGCCTAGATCCTTGACCGATAATTGAGACTAATGTTGGGTGAGACCTCTCTCAATAAAAACCTGTAAAAGGAGGTTAGATGAAAATAACTAGAAATCCTCCTTGGTTTAATAACGGCTAGATTTTTGCCATATAATTAGATTCAGGTTGCAGGCGATTTCAACAATGCAGTAGAACCATTTAGAAGGATATGATAACCTTAATTTACCGTCACTGATTTTGCAAGATTACGCGGGTAGTCTGGATCTATATTGTTTGATAATGCCAGGTAGTATGCCAACATTTGTAGCGGGATTATTTCAATAAGTGGTAGTAGCTGCTCGCTAACAGACGGAATTTTAATAAAATGGTCGTATAACTTATCGTCATCCTTGCCCTTGTCTGAAATGCCAATAAGTTTGGCTCCTCTTGACTTTATAACGTGCGCATTTGACACAGTATCTATGTAAGTTGAATCGTTCGGATTCAAAATGATAACTACACTATTTTTATCAATTAATGCTAGGGGACCATGTTTCAACTCTCCAGCTGCGATTCCCTCCGCATGTATGTAAGCAAGTTCTTTTATTTTTAACGCAGCCTCTAGGCATATTGGAAAGTGGATTGAACGACCTACAATGTAGATATCTCTGGCATTCTTCGTATCTTTTGCGATCTCAACAACAATTGGTTCCAACTCAAGGGTCTGCTGAATTGCAGACGAAAGTTCGGCTGAATTAGTTGTAATCCCAGTCAAGTTTCCACTAATTGAATCCGTAATAAAATATAGTACGGCTAGCTGACTTGTAAAACTCTTGGTGGCAGCTACTCCTATTTCCGGGCCACACTTTACTTCCAGAAAACAGTCACTAAGCCTAGCAAGAGAAGATGTAGTAACGTTAACAATGGAAAGTACCTTAGCTCTCTTCTTTCTTGCTGCCTGTACTGACTTTAACACATCTGCGGTTTCGCCACTCTGAGATATGGCAATAACAACTGAATTCTCGTCTAATGATTCAGTAGAATATTGGAACTCACTCGACATTATGGCTTCTGTTCGGATTCTTAAATATTTAGAGAGAATATTTTTCGCCAGTAATGCTGTGTGATAACTAGTACCACTACCAGTAACATAAATATCCTTTGCACTTTTAAGTATATTGCAAAATGTTTCTATGCTTGTTGGCTTTTGTTCCATACTCTTAAAAACGGTTCGAACCTGTTCATGTATTTCCTTAAGTGTGTAATACGCATACTTTCCTTTTTCGCTATCTGCAAGTTCCCATGCGACTTGTGTTATCGGTCGGGATACTTCTTTTCCGTCGAAGTCAAAAATCGAAAGTTCGTTTCCCTCAAGTAGAATAATGTCTCTATTGTCTAGAAACACAGCCTGATCAGTATGCATGAGAAACCCTAGAACGTCACTTGAAACAAAGAATTCTTTCTTATCTTTCCCTATTCCCACTATAAGAGGTTCATCGAATCTGGATCCACAAAGCGTTGAGTTATTAAAGATTGCAACGAAGGCAAATGAGCCTTTCAATTGGTTACTTGTTTTGATCATTGCGTCTTTAATATCGTTATTATTTCTAGACATGTAATGTTCTAAAAGGTGAGCTATAACTTCGCTGTCCGTATCACTTTTAAAAATGTGGCCGTCCTTTGATAACTCTTCTTTTAACTCATGATAATTTTCAATTACACCATTGTGAACTACACCTATATCGGCTTTACATGAAGAATGTGGATGTGCATTGCTGCTAGTTACTGCACCGTGAGTAGCCCATCTTGTGTGTCCAATTCCTATCTCCCCTGACAGTTCATCTAAGTGTAATAATGAATTGACTTCTGCGACTTTACCTACTCCTTTTCTGGTCAATATCCTTCCAGCCTTCGAGGTAGCTATTCCAACACTATCATAACCTCTATATTCCATCTTTTTCAATGCTTCCACCAGAACAGGAGCAGCCCTCGAGTTGCCTAAATAACCTATTATCGAGCACATGTTAAATAATACAACTCTCCAAACTGTCCTTAAACTGATATATGCTTCGGGTAATGGCAAGAATCATTATCCGTAATAAGGAAAAGTTCTTAATAAGACTTCAGGGATGGATAATTATATCAAAATTACAGTTAATTTTTTCTTGCCTTGTAAAGTTAAATAAGACTTTCGAAATGAAATTTCTCTAAGGATTATTTATATACCCAATTTTCGACATTATATAAAGTAGAAAGACCTTTAGCGCTGAGTTAATAGACAAAAAATGTCTTCAATCTAACTTTATCTCCGCTCGAAATCACTTCAGATAGGTTGGAAACTGTAGTCAGGGCGATAAAGAAAATCGCCAGGGATGATGGTATGATCCTAGACCGTCTTGCGAAATTAAGAACATAGATTTTTTGATACGGTTTAAAATTCATCTGTCGGGCTATTGGGTCGTAGAGTAAGATTTTATTAGGAGCGTAGAATACTTTCCAAGTATGAGTTCGGTAACTCAATACCATTGCGACAAGTGTGGTATGGAATTTGGTAGCTTAGCAGAGCTAGAAAATCATAAAAGAAATAGTCATTCCGCTTAAGTAACTCCTAATACTTAACTAAAGGATTGACTAAAAATGGAAGACATTCGCAAATTCAAGTGTAATCAGTGTAGTCAAATATGCTTCAGCATGGCAGAGCTAGACAAACATCTAAAAACCAATCATACAAGAATAGCGTAACTGTTACTTAATGATTAATTAAAGACTTGCCGCAGAATTGATTTCAGAGTTTATTGGCATTGAAGAACGTCAGCTTTCTCAATGCCTTTAGCGGGAACAAGTTTCCGAGAGTGAGTAACGCTTGAATATTTCTTCCTGGCATTAACTCATTGTCAGCGTATTACAAGAGTGAAAGATGTTTAAAGGTGATAAATGAAATCATATTAATGGAGATCGGACAACATCATGATGTTCAGAAGAGATCGAATGGTCTAGAGTACACTTCCAATTACGATCACGTCACCCAATAGAATTATAGAGATCTTACATATGATCAAAAACAACCATAAGGCATTCTTCATATCTAGGAAGGCCGAATAAACGGAGTTAAGCGAAATTGATAAAAATAAAAAATTAAGACAAGTAAAGAAATTATCCAGTTACTATTGCTGTCGTATTAGTCGTATTGGCTCCCGCAGTTGTATTTCCACTCAATAGCTGATCAGCCATATCCAGCTGAGTCAGTGCACCCGGATCATCGTTAGCTTCTATGGCATTACGGGTTTCGTTCAAGATTTGTTTCAATTTCTCCAGATCAATTTTTTGATCCTGAGCAGACGCATGGCTAAGACTTAAAGCGGTTACGAAAATTCCTGAAAGAACTAACGCCGCTCCTAATGCTACCAATCTTGTACTTTTTTTCATTGCTTCATTCACCAGCATAATTTATTTAAATATTTCTTAGCTTGGTTACAATCTTTATATATTTCCACATAAAAGAACATTTAACAATGAATACTATTTCTAAGAAGGGATTGAAAATTGCTGTCACTGTTTGCCTGCTTGCAATGGGACTCGTGATCGGCTCTAGCCTCATGTATGGTGCATCCATTGCAGTATATGCCAGACAGCCATTTGTTGGAGGGGCAATAGTAATCGGAACAAGTGAGAACCAAAAGATATCATGCTCTACCGGATCATCCAAAGATACACATGGTCTTCAGTTTTCTGCACATACTCGTGATGGTACTCTGCACGGTTATTGGGACATCGCATCTCCATTCGCTGGAGCAGAAAACAAAGGCGGATATATTTATGACGGAAGCAGCACCGGGAAAACTTTTGAATTGAAAGGAAAAGAAACACAAGATGGCATATGTCATGCTAAAGTACCGAAGGATGTAATTATTAGCGGAAAATGCGGAAAGGGCGTAACCATAAATTACAAGACAGTTAATGGTCTGACCCATACCTTCACCAGTAACGTAAAGTGCTTGGGTATTACAACCTAAGAGCGGCCCCCTCCAATCTTTTGTTTGTTGTTATGTTTTTCAATAGCTGTTTGACCAGATTACTGCACTACTATCAGGTTTGAGGAATAACCAGAATACTTTCCTATAATGCAAATGTACCGCTAAGCTGGGGCCTCTGAAAGAATATGAACTAAGAGTCAAAAAAGAGAATTATCAATAAATTAAGTAGCTATCTATGAACCGTTCTCAAATGATTATCAAAAGCCTCTTCAGTTTTCAAATTTTCGCCACACAGATAACACTTCAAACTAGGCTCAGGTTTGGCAAAAAAGCGCTTCAGATATTCCACAATTTTTGACAACAAAAGAATTTAGCATGTAGAATTAATAAAAGTTTGCACTAATCGTTTACCAGTAAATATGTCTAAAGACTAATTGAAGTGAGAAATCGATATATATCCAGACAATGCGTCTCAATGTCTGAAATCGGTTTAGCCGAATATTTTAGCATGGCCTAAGCAATAGGAAGAATTGCTATGTTGCTAATAACGAATAGTTGATAAGGAATTGATCCCATTTAGGAAGGTGACAGTACCCTACAACTATTTCGAATGACTATTTTAAGAGAGTAGTGAAATCCAATCGCAACAGACCTGGCAACCAGCACTACGAATGGCCCCGACTACGTGACTCTGAAAGGAATAATCGGCAAATGTGTAACAGAAAGTTTATTCTGCTATAGTAATGATTGTGATGCTGTCAAATTTCTGAAATTTTAGTTTTTTCAATTTGAGTGCATATTTGAAATAAAATCGTATACAAAATGTTCCTTGAATACTTAATTTCTGAGCTAAGAAAACAGCACTTTTAAGTACTATGTTACTAGTATTGCGATTCCGATGCACAAACTTGGTAGCAAAATCTTCTTAGTTATTTGTATAATTAAGTTAGGTAATTTTACCCTTTGGGAAAATTTCTCTTTTCAGTACTTCGTATTCAACAGATATTCTGCCAGGACCTGTTATCAAGAGACTGATGCAGATGGACATTATCAACAATTCTAATTCAAAACCACCAACAAAACCTTTCGACAATTTAATGTGAAGTATGATCCCGATCATTTCTAAAATTACAAGGCCTGCTGCTACTCTCGTCAGAATGCCTATAAGAATTGCAAATCCTCCAAATACTTCTAGCATTGTTATAGGTAATAAGAGTTCTGAGGGTAACCCCAAGCCACTAAAGAAGCCATGAGCTCCTGCAAAATTTGATAGTTTAGCCCATCCATGCAGTAACAGAGCAATACCTACTACAATTCTAAATTGGTAGAGGACCAAATTTCATTAATTGTAGGCCATCCACAGCATAATTTCTTACATAAACTACTTAAAGACTTACACTATTCCAGTCCTGCTCAAAACTAATTTAATAAATTATATTATCGCCCATACATGTAAAAATGACTCATTTCAAAATCTAACTTTGTTTCGCAAAATTAAAATCTATAAAAATCTTAATATATATACATGATAGAGACATTTAGATATGTTCTATATGCGGTACTATTTTTTGCAGTTTTCATTTCTGCATCAGTGTTTCTAAATTCAAGAGAAAATTCTAGTTCTAAGCGCGTAGTCGTATTAATGAAAAATATGCACGGTCACCCAATTATTGAACGCATTGACAAGTCCAGTACTTCCGAAAACTGTGTAACCAAACTAATGAATGACCTGCAATCAGGAAGCATTGATTTTGGGGAAGCTGGAAAACAATTGGACAAATGTTTTATTCCCGGTCTTTCTGATCTTGGTAACATTACATGGATAAATCCAGGACTGCATAGCGAGAATGAAAATATTCCAAGGTTTGTATAGATCTTCAAATTTGACTAAGGAATTGCCAAATAGGATTCGGAAAGGACGATATCTATCGTTCAAATACTATTCGCTAGAAATCTAATTACCATCCCCTAACATGCACGAGTTAAAATTTAATCGAAATCAAAATTACGAAAACTTGAACCGGTGTGATGGGTCAAAATAATGAAGTGTATTTTGTGCGGCCTAGAGGAGAGCATTCCGTTTCGATGTACTTACTGCGGTGAAGCTTTCTGTCATCTACACAGACTTCCAACAAATCATTTCTGTCCGTTCATAAATTCCTATACTGAAAAAAGGAGATTAATGAGAGAAGGAATGTATAATGAAGGCGATCAATCACAATTTGGTCGAAATACTGGGCGGCAGTTGTTAAATGCTTTAAAGATGAAAAGCTCAAAAACCGAATTACTTCATCTCCTTATTGCTACGATCTTGGTTACCGGGGTAGGCTTATCATTGAACGGTTATCGGCATTTCTCTTGGCAATTCCTCGTTATTTTTATAAGCGCCTTTCTTGTTCATGAAATGGCCCATAAATTTCTCGCACAGTATTATGGAAGTTGGGCTGAATTTCGTGCTCAGATGTATGGTCTTGTCATTACGGCAATTTCCGCATTACCGTTCATGCCGTTCAAGTTTATAGCCCCTGGTGCTGTTATGGTGGGGCTAACGGACAAATATAAGTTTGGAAGAGTTGCGCTCATCGGGCCGCTCACTAATTTGGTAATGGGTTTTTCATTTCTCGCCCTTGCTCATTTGTTTCAGTATCAAGGATATTTATATGCCGGTGCTTCATTCAATGCATGGATTGCCTTATTTAATTTGCTACCATTTGGAGTTTTAGATGGACAAAAGATTTTTGACTGGAATAAAATAGTGTGGGGATTTACTATGGCCTTTACAATGACTTTATTCATAGTGGCACATATTTGAAACAAAATAGAATCGAGCTAACACTTGAACTTCTCACGAAAGCGAACATTTCAGCTATCGCTGACATAGATATACCCCTATGTAATGTTCGATCAAGAATTGGTTGTCTGAAAAACCTAGAGAACACCACTTAGATACGAATGGCCCATTTCTCGAATCCTTTGATCCACCTTTTTGTTATAAATTTGACACTATACACGAGTTTGTCGACCTAGAATTATACCTTAAATCAGTAACAAAGTTGATGTATTGCTTCTCGAAATCCTCAGAGTTTAAGGTAATATGCGTTCAAAATCCAATTAACAACTAAAGAATAGAACTTAGTATAGCAATGAATGTTCGATATGGATTAGCAATATTTCATGAAAGGATTTTGTGTATAACTTTTGTACTCCATAAATACAATTTTGTATACTGTATTACATGCCCGAAACAAGGAAATCTACTCGTGGAAAATCTTCTGTAGTTACTCGATTATCCCCTAGAACACTAAAACAAATAGATTCTTTGCCCACTCATGCTCAACATATCTTCAAGAAATCTCACGCAAATGCAATTAAGGAGTACCAAAATCCTGAAAAGAGACGCGGCGGTAAGCATCAGAGTGCTGAAGAAGTAGCACACAAAACCGCATGGGCAGCAGTTAAGCAAAAATATAAGAAACAAAGGGATCAATGGGTCAGAAAGGACTAACATGATAGAATGTAGATTACCCCACATTCAACGTTGTCATTTAAATAAATCACGTTAGCCTAATCTTTCGAATTAGTAGTAAATAGTTGTCATATGAGGTAACAAATATTGAAACAAATTAATTGGCCGCATATCAAGATAAACCCAAACCGTGAAAGTTATTTGCTATATCAGAATTCCAGTTTTCAGTCTTTTTTGCAGCGAACTTCCATTAATCTCATATAGAATTTTCTGCTAACGGGAGCCGTTCAATGGTATTTTAACGCTAAAAGTCGCCCCTTTGCCGTTGGTATTATTATGCGCACCAATCTCGCCGCCATGAGCTTCCACAATATTCTTTGCTATATACAATCCTAGACCTAAACCTTTTTCAGATTTTGATTTAAACTTTGAAAATAGGTGTGGAAGTATTTCGGGATCTATTCCTGTGCCACTGTCTGTAATGGTAATAATAGCTTCTTTTGTCCCGTCATTCCTAGTTGCGCTTACAAAGATTATGCCTTCAGTCGTAAATTTTAACGCGTTACTAAGTAGGTTTGCTAACACTTGAAAAATTCTAGCTTTATCTGCATATATGGTAATAGGCTTATCAGGTACAAATAAGATTCTGACTTTATTATATTCAGAACTCTTTTGTTGTTTAATATCTTTTATTACATTTTCAATTTTTTGATTTAAATCAAAACTGGTTCTTTCAATCTTCAGCGTTTGAGACTCTATTCTAGCTACATCAAGCATGTCTGTAACAAGTGAGTACAGTCTTACTGCATTTCGAGATATCGCCTCTTCGTATTGTTGTCTTCGGTCGGGGAACGATTTCAGCATTTCGGAGTAACCAATGATAGCCTGAGCGGGAGTCCTAAGCTCATGGGCGGCGATGTTAATAAACTCCTTTTCCATTGCATCCTGAAGTTCAAGCTTTTTGTTTGCCTCATTAAGGCTCTTATTTGCCTGTGCTAGGGATTCGTACAGCTCTGCCTGCCTCCAAATTGTATCGAATACGTAACTATATGACTCAGAGCGAGATCCGCTCCTGTAGTAACTAGCGAATCCTACTGCTTCGATTAAATTTTCGCGAGTGTCATCTTTAACATCTATTATGAAAGAAGTTTGTTTATCAACTATCAAAAAAGTAGATTTAATTTGACTAGTTCGGTGGGTCATCGGAAGAATTGTCCTGATTTCAAAGTTATTACTTGTTGGCATCAAACCAATATGTTGGAAAGAATCTTCAGCTTTATGGATTTGATCCTCCTCGGCAGGAACAATCAGTCTTATCTTGACCTCCCTTTTGTCTGCAGCGTCCTTTAACAAGTTTAACATACCGCCGCTAAGATTCCTACGCAAGGCATTCGGAGTCGCTATTATCAATGAGATTTCTGATTTAGCAGAATTTATTAGATTGATGTACCAATGGCGGATTTCGACAGGGTTAGATAAAACCTTAAATTCTTCAGGTTGAACTTCGAACTCGCCCCAAGATACTTTATTTTCTTTCGTTTCTAGCGGCGGTGCAGACATCTATACGTGCTTGCTCAACAACAGATTTTAAGCTTACCTGCAAGAAATGCTTGAGTCAGGTACAGTCTTTTCAGACAATTGACGTGTAACTGGCATCAGACCTGTAAATTGGATTTATACAAAGCGGAATCTTTTCAATAAGTGCTTAAGATTTCGCTTGGATCAGTCAGTAGCTTTCTAATCCGCCGAATGCCAGTTGCTCAAGCCTTCCCGCCCAGGCATCCTATCTCCCTTCGTCTGTCCCACCTTGATCAGTCCTGTAGACAAGAGTTCGTAAAAGATCTAACCAACGCAGGCGGATCATTAGTGTAGAATTACAATTAAAAAATTTGATATTGAGTAGCACAAAGCGGAATTTCAATAACATGAACTCGTCATCAGCCTTGAGCTAATCAGCAAAATGCTCAGTAACCTGCGTGACTAAGGTCCTGTTTCAAAAAGATCTGTGAATTTTCCAATGCGCAAGTGCTAAAGATCACATTTGGGTTTATCCACAGGCATTAGATTGTTGATTTACCCTTTAAGGAAGGAAATGATAAAACCGGAAAATTGAGAAAAATTAGGCTACCAAATAGATACAAATGTAAATTAAGGGCGCGCAGTACTCCATTAAGGGGATGGAGGACGATACTGAATTGGAAGAAGAATTTGAAGATTATGTAATTCAGGATATGGCTGAGGAATCTAAAGAACAAACAAGTGATACTTGATAATGAAATATTCTTAACACAGGTGATTTTTGGAAATTACTTTGGTAGTACGCCTGTGTAACCGCCTGTCCTATTTCCTGAACTTGATCACTTCTAAGTTTCCGTGCGTGTTACTTCCTCTTACTACTACTTTATCGAAATTCAATTCTTGCTGGTCAGGAGTAACCGCCAAAGAGGAGAATGGTTCCATTTTGCCTAACTTTTGGATCCTTCCTTTATCCCCAAACTGAACTGTAACATCATTCAACGATTCAAAATTGTTGTTTGATATCCTCATGTTTAGTGTCTGTATAGCACCCATTTCATTCCTCTCGCTAATTTCGATTTTTACACCTAGATTTGTAAGAAAAACAGTTAGAACGACAGCCGCGACTACGACAAATCCACTAATAATTACAAATTTAGCGATTCTAACATAATTCCTTCTTTTCTTGTCACGCCATCTTTCGTCCCCACCGAATGTTCCTCCTCCGTTGTCCCATCTTCCCATTAATTTTTTAACCGCGATATTCTGCGCATTCACCTGATATAAGAATTCTCAGAATTTGCATTGTTACACATTGTTCAGTAGTCAGAATAGAACGCAAGCCTGTACGGAATAGAAGAGATTAACAATTCAGTCCCAATTCGCGATATTTTTTTCTGCTATTATTGTTGTCGGTTTTATCTGCACAAGTACTTCCCCCTTGCCACTATTTCTTACACCATATGTTTTAGCATTTTCCTTTCCAACATATCTCCCTGCAATTCTTGTCGCCCATGTCAAAATCTCATCCTGCTCGTATGGCAAAATCACAGCTTTACCAAATATTGATACGAAAGTATAAGGAAACGTCTGATCGTCAACGCAAATACTCGTCCTAGGATCGCGTTGAATATTTTTGGCTTTTGTTGACCCGCTGTATGTTGTAAAATAGATATTTCCTATTTCATTGATGATATTTCTTTCATCTAAAATGTACCAGATTGGAACCACTAGCGTGCTTCCATCTTTCTTAATGGTTCCAAGTTTTCCGGTGAATGTATCTTTCATAAGGAACTTTCTAACCTCTTTATTGGACATTTTTGCCATTGCCCAAGTTTACTCTTATATAGAATATAAAAATTTAAAAATAATTAAATATCAGAACAAGATCGTCAACCGAATCCTGTCGTAGTTTTTCATCCCATACTATTGAAGCAGAACATTGATAACACAAATAATAATCCATTGTATTAGATGAGACTAATTTAGTGGTAGCTAGCCGAATGCATCTTACCTAATTGAGTCAATTAGGTGAACGCGGGTTTAGTTAATAGAGAAAAGATTTTGTTTATATGCTCACCCGTACTGCATTCACTGTCTGGATCGTCGGTAGTCACGAGCAAAGTATACACCTTATTAATTTTCGTAAAGGTTATGTTACTATTCGTTAGTTCTACATTGTTGCCGCTGAACACAGGTGTACCACTCGTTTTCTCAGTTAATAAACACGCACCTGTGTTTATCTGATTTGATATAATGTGATCAACTGAATAGTAAGGTTTTTCTTCAGCTGAAGAACTTTGGGCAACAGTAATTTGGAAAAGTCCTTTATCCGTGTCAAAAACGTAGGCTTCGTATCCTTCATCACCCATAGAGGGATCAAAAGAACCTCCTGCAGTACCTTGTACTGAAATAAATGGATTACCATTCTTTATTCCAAAATTATTAATATAATAGTCCTTCTCATTCAAGCTAGCGGCAGAATAGGCATTGTTTGCCGCTAATAAAAGAAGCGATAATGCAATTCCAAAACCCAGTTGGAGATAGTCATTGAATACTTTAAAATGATTCAACATATGCAATATGATGGGATAACGTTTATAACTTTTCTTCTCTGGTCGCTCAGCTAAGATACAAATCTAAATTTTGCCGATTTTACAGTTGTAGGCGAAGGAAAGCAAAGAAGCAAATTAAGAAACATGTGGAATTCACATACTTTGAGCATTAGTCGTTTTTAGTAAATGTTTTGACCTTTCCAAACTTTCCCTTGCGTGGGATTTCCTTCTAAAAATAGTGGTTCGACGGTAAGTCTTAAATCGATGCGATTCCTTAATCATACGAACGTTTACCTTGACTAACAATAGGGATGAAACTGATGAGAAAAGGATAAAGGAAAATAATAGACGGATGTTTGATAGGCTCATTGACTATGATAGTTCGGGAACTAAGCATGCAGAGAAACTGAGTGACTTTCAATCTCTGCTTGAGCAAACCCAAGATAGGCTCACGGACGCCTTGAGTGAACGTTATCAATACATCACCTCAATAAAACGTGGACAGGATTTTCTTTTAAATCATGTAAGCTCGAAAGTGCCTCTTGTTGTATTATATGCAGATTTGGTTGGTTCGACTGACATGAGCATGACACTTCCGCCAGACAAGCTTGTCACAATAATTCGAGCATTTTCCCATGAAATGTCGTCTGTAGTGAAGAATTACAATGGCTACGTATTGAAATACGTAGGAGATGCTATCATTGCATTTTTTGATGCTGGCTATAACAAATATTTAGTGTGTGATAATGCTCTTAATTGTGCTGAATCTATGATTAACGTTTTAACAAATGGTCTTAATCCCATATTGAGCAAGGATAATCTGCCACAGTTGAGGATAAAAATCGGAATCACTGAAGGAGAAACTGTCGTCGTTCAGTACGGGTATGACAAGAGCTCCCAGCTTGATTTACTCGGTTACAGTCTGAACGTCGCTGCAAAAATTACGTCTCTAACTCCGCCTAACAAAATATCAATAGGCGAAAATGTATTCAAATTATTACATCCCGAACTACAATCAAAATTTCATGAACTGGCAAACTTGACACTTAGCGGCTGGAGATACATAAATCATCAGACGGGAGAAATTTACAAGGTTTATGCATTATAGTGTTACTATAAATATTNTTCNNCTAAATGCGCTAAAACGTTGCCGAAATGAATGTTACCTATTCGNGAACCATATTTAGTTCAGAAAATCTGATTTTGCAATCTTTTATTCTACTCAACTCAAATATCCAAACCTAGCTTTATTGACAATTCTCTTTGGATCTATGTCTGCCCAGCCCAAGATACAGCCACAAACAAAACACTTTAGGAATATTCTTCTTTGCGAAACTCTCGTTAGTTTACCAGGATCAAATTTGTGACGTCTGAAAAAGACTGTGAAATCTGGAAAGTTAAACTGGAAGTTGAATTAATTAAACTAGCTTAGTTTTAATTAGACAATCTAGTCCTGATTGATATATTTGTTATTTTACCTGATGAAGTATCCTTCCATTACTTACATTATTGACTACCATAAATCTGAATATCTTTGTATGTCTATCCGACGCCAGCCGGAGAATCAGCTTCTGAACCATGTTCCATTCTTTTGTGAGCGTCTAGAGTTGGCTGATCTTCAAAATTTTTACCACACACAGGACATGTAAAGCTCTTAATTTTCCTCGAGGTGTTTGGAACGCTAGCCAATAATAGAATACGTGTATCATTCTTTATTAAAGTTCAGTTATCTTAATAAATTAATATTAGTTTTAGTTGAATTTCTATATAATCCATGATATCCATACTTTAACCCTATTTGACTATTGTGTCAAATTGGGGATTTCCATTTTCGTAACCCTTTGTCGCAGCATTACTGCAAGTCCTGTTGAAGCAAGAGATGTTATGACTGCGCTCAAGAATATCAAATTGAATGATAACGATGAAGGATAGAATAACGGTACTCCACTAGGACTAAGCAACGTCTGGTTCATTTGCATATATGTGGCAGCCAAAGCAGGACCTATTGAACTACCTATTATCCTCATAAGTGTGCTCATTCCTAAAGAAATGCCGCTGAATTGCCTCGGTGTAGAAAGAATAATAACGTTCATTGCACCAACACTAGTAAGCGACAGGCCAGTAGAAAGAATTCCCAGATTAATTGAGACCAATAGTTCGCTAGAGTGGAACAAGAATAATCCAAGAAAGCCTGCGGAAGTTATAGTGGTACCTAGAATGACTGGTCTTAATGATCCTAGTTTTGATACTATATAACCTGAAGTTGGTCCAAAGATTAATAATACTATAGCAAACGGAAGCTGTATCCTACCCGCACTTATTGCATCTTCTCCAAATCCAATTGGCTCAGGATTCCTAACCAATATCGGTATAGTCTGAAAAACCAAAAACATTGAAAATCCAACTAGCATTATTATTAGATTTGCTGGTAAAATAGCTTTATTGAGCATGAGTTTTAAATCTACCAATGGATATTTTTCTTGGCTCTCAATTTTAACGAAGGCTATAAAGGAAACTAGTCCTAGGATAATGAAAAACAATTCCTCGAACGATATCATCGAATTACTACTTGAGGTTTCGATGAGTGTTAGCACCAATAGGAACGAGATTATTGTAATAGTCAATGCAATTGCACCCTTTATGTCGATAAGGTTTGACATCTTTGAAAATGCAAATTTTTCTGCCTTATCTCCTATGTCCGTTATGTCGAAATTATCAGTATCGTATGAAAGGACATCAGATTGTGAGGCGCTTTGACCGACCTTTCTAGTATCGACTATGTTAATTAAGCGCCATATTGTCAAAAGGAGGGCAATTGAAATTGGTATTATGGTGAAGAACATGCTCTGCCATCCATAGTTTTCTACAATGAGTCCTCCAACGGTCAAGCCAATGACAGCTCCGGACGCAAACATGGATGTAATTACCCCCTGACCAATAGATATTTTACTTCTGGGAAATTGATCTCTGATTATACTAAAGGCGATTGGAAACATAGACATTCCTATTCCCTGAACAGCCCGTGCTATAATCATGAAGCTTATGTTTGGGGCAAACCCGGCCATGGAAACTCCAATAGTGTAAATCCCCATTATAATGAGCAACATCTTCTTTCTACCGTATACGTCAGATAACTTACCAGCTATTGGAGTCATAACTGCTCCCGCAATGAGGTACGAAGTTAGAATCCACGAGGACATGCTGTATGACACATGAAAATGCATAATAAGATCAGGAATCGCTGGAATCAACATTGTTTCTGCATACATTACCATTGTGGCAATGCAGCTAAGCATTACCAACAGTTTCCATGCGGAGGCAGGAATTTTTTCAGATTTATTTGAAAAAGATGAATCGAAGTTATTTACTTTAGAATCGGTACTATCAGTTAGGTTTGGCTGTCTATGTGCAGTAGAATCACGGATTTTATCTGTAGGAGATGATTTCATATTTATAATACGCCTACCAAATTTCATTTTCTTGCCTTCTTACCATTATATTTTGTTCCTTGTTGGTATAGTATTATGAACTGTTGTGGTAATACTTCCAACGCCATGTTTCTTTACACCTTTTGCAAGACCAGCGTTTGAACTGTAGCCATCGACTGTGGAAACTACATCAAATTGATTCCTGAGATTTTGATAAATGCTATCTAGGACACTCCTTGCAATATCGATTTTCTCTTGAGGTATATTCTTTAGCGAAACCTCTCTTATTCTTAGCGCAGATTTTACCATACCTTCCCATAGACTGTTAGCTCTTTCCGTACGGTAAATTCTATTGTTCCGCCTATCTAATGAGTCCACCCTTCTTATAACTAAGTCATCCTTTTCCATTTTATCTATAATCGGTATGAGTGTGGGACCCTCCAGGCCTAGCCTTTCGGCAATATCCTTCTGTGTAAGCCCATCTTCATCAACGAGCATAACCAAAACCTTCCATTGACCCATTGTAACGCCCACCTTCTCACGCAACTCAGAATCTAGTGCTTTGACGAAAGCTTTGGCAGTCTTATTAACAATAAAACCGATGCTCTCCTGAAAATCATATTTTTGCATTGGGCCCCTCACTAATAGTATACTAATTAATAGCATATAAATGTAAAGGTCATTCATCCTCTACTCATCCCTTGAGTTAAGCGTACTCCATAATCTTCCAATTTATGCTCAAGGATAATCTTGCTAAAAGTATTCCTATTCAGTATACCATCAGGCAGCATCCTAGAGTTAAGTTAGTGAGTCATGAATTCAACCAGCGATACAGATAATTAATACAATTCTGACTATCAATAAAAATAGGGATTAAGGTACGAACTACCTAGAATCTAGATCATAAATTAGTTGTTCATCTTCTAACCGAATCTAATCCATAGTCCTATTTTTGTTAAGACCCGACTGTATTCTTCATGAGATTAATGGCTCTGATCTATATCTATGACCACAATTTAGATTTATCAGCGTCTCATTGTTTTTCATTGCGATTCTGCACTTCTATTTACTAATATACAGTAATGCTCAGTAATCAATTACGGTAGCATTGCTTAATAGATTTGATAATACATTTGGCTTACCTATGTTTGCACCATCGATGATATCAGTATTATTGTACCCAGCTATTCTAAGACATACTTCACAAATAATGACCTTTCCTCCTTGAGAGATAAAGTTGGTTACGTTTCCTGTTATTTGTTCAAGCCCTAGATAATGATGAGTATGTTTGACTCCAATCTGTACTCCTTCAATACTTAATAATAACGTTACATTGTGTCCTAATTTCAACATAGTGGTAGCATCTGAAATTGCAACTGTCGCCCTCCAGGGCTCGTCGCTGCTAAGATGATAGATCAAAGGGTTACCAATCGCTTTTGCATATGTATAATGTACAGAGAATGAGACGGTATGGACTATAGTAAGGCCAATAATCACGATAAGAATCAAAAATAAAGGGCTTATTCTTTTTTTATGCTCCGTATGATTCATTAAACTCAAACCATAAATTTATTCTCATAAGGGAGCAGGTAAAGAATAGTAGGGCTCATGGTGAAATAATCACCTTCTTGCTATTAGTCCTTATCGAATTACCATACGTTAAATTCGAAAGTCAACAAGCTTAAGCCATGTCCGAATCAATAAATAAATTGAGTATCGTTTGTATTTTCGTGAACGCCACGTATTAAAGAAAAATTGTTGCTCGGTTCGTGGCCTAAACGACTTATTTTTTATTATTTTTTCATAAGGGTTTCATTTAGAACTGAGAATTATTAGCTTCCTCGTACGAGAACCGTCCTTAGAATTTGAGAATTATTAAATACCATTTGTCAACTAAAACTATAAAATGGAAGGTGTTGCTAATTCATGCAGTCACCTCGCTCTGGTGGATGAAAAAATAAGGGCAACACTGAAGGGTGTGGAGAATGTAAAAAGTTAGGTTCCGATTGGGTACATTTACGCCTCTGGCTGACCTGTGGGCATGTAGGCTGTTGTGATTCTTTCTGTAAACAAACACGATGATAACGATTTCAAATCTACCGTTCATCCTCTAATAAAATCATGCGAACCAGGAGAAAATTGGAAATGGTGTTAGCTGGACAGCATTTTCATTGAATAAGGTGCTCGTTGAATGATTGCTTTCATAGAAGGAAGACGATAACTAGAAGAAAGTAAAAAGCATAGATTATTTTGCTAGCGAATTGCCAGTAATACTGTTCCCAATAGTGGTAATTCCACAAACACCTAAAGCATAGATCAAATCATCGATTTCGATTATAAGACCT
>Ga0065715_10000230_pt1 | contig 25790 bp, 15 predicted proteins | sample MisBulReplicate1_FD_59102 | JGI IMG/M metagenome (GOLD analysis project Ga0065715, IMG submission 59102) | Miscanthus rhizosphere microbial communities from Kellogg Biological Station, MSU, sample Bulk Soil Replicate 1 : eDNA_1 v2 (version 2) | ecosystem: Host-associated > Plants > Roots >...
CCGCGGCGGCCGGTGGTTCGGACGTCGTAACAGGCTGCGGTGCGTAGTGATTCAGCGGTGGAGCCTGCGGCGCCAGCGTCCGCGGGGCCAACGGCGCCATTGCCGGAATCGTCTGTAATCCGGAGACCGGCGCACCCTGCAGATAGGCTGTCATTACCAGCGCTTGCGTCTGGAGGAATTGACTCATGAGCTGCTGGAACTGGTGCATCACGTCATCGGAGGCGGTGCCGACGACATACTGGGGAATCGGATTCGGCGGTTCTGATGGCATAGGCTCACTCTGAGGAATGGAAATTTCGTTGGTCGTACTCGGAACCGGAGGATCCGAGGGCTTTCCGTTATTCGAGGTTGACTCCATGTACTGAACCTGAGGCGGCACGGCGACGCTTTGTCGAGACACTGCCGTGACGATTTCCTCTTGTCGACGCGCCCGCCCCCCGTTAACCATCCAGACGTGTCGGGGCAGCGGTTGGGCGGGGGCGAGCTTGGCGAACTGGATGGCTTCGATCGAACGCCCGCGGTACAGCTCCTCGAAATCGATCGGGACGCCGGCGACGGCCAGCTGTCCGAGAACGTGAAGCAGCTGGGTGATGCCGTGTCGTTCTTGCGAATCCGTCGAAAGGATCAACGGGCGATGCGACGACAGGGTCTCGCGTGTGAGGTTCGAGAGGACCGTGCGCGGTCCGATCTCGACGAAGATTCGGGCACCCTCGCGGACCATCGCTTCCAGCTGCTTGGCAAACTGGACGGGCGCCGTGATGTGCTCGGAAAGAACCTTTCTGATCTCTGCCGGCTCACTTGGATACGCCGCGGCCAGAGTATTCGAGAATACCGGGATACTCGGCGTGTGAATGTCGGTTCGTTCGAGAATCTCCACCATTACCCGTCCGGCGCCCTCGACGAGCGGCGAGTGGAAGGCGCACGCGACTGGAATCCGTCGGGCCGGCAAACCGGCGGCCGACAGCGTCCGGACCGCCGCATCGATCGCGTCGGGCGCCCCGGCGAGCACCGTTTGCCCGGGAGAATTTACATTCGCAATCCACACATCATCGGGCTGCTCGAGCACACGTCGGATCGCGTCCGGCGATGCGGAGACGGCAGCCATCGTTCCGGGATGATCGCCTGCGGCGGATTTGATCGCACGACCACGGGCCGCTGACAGCGCAAAGAGCACATCGGCGGGGAATGCGCCCGCCACAGATAACGCCACGTACTCGCCGTAGCTGTGGCCCGCCGTCATATCGGGGCGGACGCCAAGCCGGTAAAGCAGATCGCACAGGCCCTTTTCGACCGCGCCCAATGCAGGCTGTGCCACGACCGTATCGGTGAGCTCGGAGAGTTGCTGTGCTCTCTGCTCGTCGGAGAACGCGGATGGCGGATACACGAACGAGCTCAGGCGACGCGCGAGCTGACCAGATGTCGCGCGGTCGGCAACCTCCAGGGCGTGCCGCAAATCCGGGAAGCACACGGCCAAATCGCGATGCATGCCCGGATATTGCGAGCCTTGTCCAGGGAACAGGAACGCAACCTTTCCAGCCGGTTCGCGGAGCTCTGACAGATACACGCCGCGGGATTCCGCCATGTGCGTCTTGCCCGCCGCCAACGCGTCGCGAACGTCGCTCAGCTTGGTGCGCAGATCGCTTGTAGAGGCCGCGACGACCGCCAGGCGCACGGCAGCGGCCTGCGATCCGCTCGGTGTGCGACAGATTGCCGCTGCAACATGCCGCAATGACACATCAGGAGCGCGCGACAGCCGTTCCTCCAACTGCTCCAATGTCGCGAGAAGATGCGCAGCGCTCGGGCTCGTCCAACACGACAACTCTGCCGGCCATAGGTCGACAGGCGCGGTTTCGGGCAGCGCGCCAGGGCCGTTCCTCTCGTATTCCTCGACGACCACATGAAAATTCGTTCCACCGAAACCGAACGAGCTGACTCCTGCTCGGCGCGGATGCTGGGAGTCGGGCGACGCGATCCACGGAAGCGCGTCTGTGTTGACGAAGAATGGCGTGCTGGAGTCTCGCAGCCTGGCATTCGGCTTCGTCACATGCAGCGTTGGCGGCAGAACTTTGTGATACAGCGACAGCGCGACCTTGAGCAGGCCACTGACGCCGGCTGCCGATTTCGTGTGGCCAATCATCGACTTGATCGACCCGATGGCGCAGGATCCGGGCTGTGCGCCGGCGGCGGCAAAGACCCGCGAAAGCGCAGTGACCTCGGCGGTATCGCCGGCGACTGTTCCGGTACCGTGGGCTTCGACCAAGCCGACCGTGGCCGGCGAGAACCCGGCAGCACGGTAGGCCCGCTCCAACACTCGAATCTGACCCTCTGGGCGCGGCGCGGTGAGTCCTTTGCCGCGCCCGTCGCTCGAGCCCGCTACCGCGCGAATCACCCCGTATATGCGATCGCCGTCCCGTTCTGCATCGGCAACGCGCTTCAGCACCAACGACACAAGTCCCTCGCCGATCGCGATCCCATCGGCGGTCTCGTCGAACGTGCGACATCGCCCAGTCGGTGACAGCGCTTGCGCGGAACTGAAGCACAGGAACCCGAACGGGCTGTTCACGGTATCGATGCCACCGACGATCACCATGTTGCTGGCGCCCGATTCGAGCTCGCGCGCCGCCACATACACCGCCGCGAGCGACGACGCGCACGCCGCATCAACGGTGAAGTTCAGCCCCCCGAGATTCAGGCGGTTCGCGACCCGGCCGGCCGCGACGTTCAGCAGCACGCCCGCAAAGGAGTCTTCGGTCCATTCCGGCAGCTGCGCGAGCGTCTCTTCCGGCACATCGTCCAGATACATTGGCAAGCCGGCACGAAGCCCATAACGGAACCCGAGCTCGCCTGCGCCGCCGCTGGCGCCGAGAATCACAGACGTGCGTTCCCGATCGAACGGCCGATCGGTGTAACCGGCATCGTTGAGCGCCTGGGAGACGACTTCGAGCGTCAGCAGCTGGAACGGATCGATCGAAGGCACTGCCGCCGGCGGAATGCCGTACTTGATGGGATCGAATGGTATTTCACCAAGGAATCCGCCCCATTTCGAATAGATCTTGTCCCGGGCCCGTCGATCGGGATCGTAGTAGCGCGTGACGTCGAATCGGTCTGGCGGAATTTCACCGATGCCGTCGGCCTTGTCGAGAATCCTGCTCCACAGCGTGCGTGCGTCGGACGCATGCGGAATCAGACAGCCGACGCCCACGATGGCAATCTCGCAGGCTAAGGCAGCAGCCGGCGGTTCTGATTGCGCGGCCACGGACGTAATCGGTTTGCGCTCCAGCAGCGCCGTGCCACCGATCGCGACGATTTCATGGAGATCTGCGACGCGACAGGTGGCGTTCCGAAGCGCGGCCACCTGGCCGATCATGTACATTCCTTCGGTGCGCTGCTGCTCCCTGTTCATCGACGTGTAAGTTGGCTGCTCGGCGCCCTCGCCGGCACGTGTGATGCCCTTCGACGCCACACGGAGACGACCCAGGTTCAGGGTTTCGAGCTTCAACCGGATCTCGTCGGCCCCTTGACCTTGATCAATCAACTGCCGCCGGGTCTCGCGGAACGTATCGAAGAACGGCGTGTCGGCGCAGCGCGTTGCATGACCGGGCCCCGACTCGAGGAGCACTGTGTGCGAACACTTGACTGCCTCGTCTTGAAACGCTTCCACGATCGCGCCAGTGGCGACGGCTTCCTCTGTAAAGAGATAGGCAGTGCCCATCAGCACGCCGATACGGATGCCGAGCTTCGCCAGCGGTGCGCCAACAACAGCGACCATCGCCGCCGACCGCGCATCGTGGATTCCACCGGCGAAGACAACGTGGAGCTCGCTCGCGGGCACGCCGCGTTCGACGGCTTCGACGAGCACGTCAACCATGGCTTCCCAGAGCACGAAGCTCGTGCGCGGCCCAACGTGGCCACCGCACTCTCGCCCTTCAAAAATGAAGCGGCGGGCCCCATCTTCGATGAACATCTGAAGAAGCGAGGGCGCCGGTACGTGCAGGTATGTGGGGGTGCCGTGTTTCTCCAGCTTCGCTGCCTGATCGGGGCGGCCGCCGGCGATGAGCGCGAATGGCGGCGCAAACTCTTCGATCACCTGCAACTGCTCCTCGCGGAGCTCGTTTGGAACGAATCCAAGAATGCCGACTCCCCACGACCGGTCGCCCAGCAGCTCCTTGGTGGCGGCGAGCAGCGACCGCACTTGCGGTGCCCGCAGGAGCGCGAGAGCGAGAAATGGTAATCCGCCCGCGAGAGACACGGCATCGGCGAAGCCGGCAGTGTCGCTGACGCGCGTCATCGGACCTTGCAGAATCGGGTACTCGGTTCGATGTGCCACGGCCATTGGCGCGCCGCGATCCAGTGAACGGCATTGGCGCGCAGCGCTCACGTGTTCGGCCAGCGCTTCTGAGAGGCCGAAGAGGATGCCGCTGACCGACCGGAAACGCCGGGCGATCGGCCGCGCAAACGCCGCATCCTGACCGAGCGGCCACAAAGACGCGCCAACGCCGGTCCAGTTGATCCGACTTTCGATCGCCTGCTGCCACTGTGCGAGGACGTCCGGGGCTGCCGCGGTACTCCCGGCGAGCTCGAGCTCGACACGTTGGAGCTCGTCCACGGCGTGAAATCCCGGGCGGCGGTAGACACGATAGCGATTGTCGAGCTCCCCGCCCAAACAAACAGTCTCGTCGCCTCCCATCCTGTTCAAGACATTTTTGACGGCACCGGGCAGGGTCGATTCGCGTGCCAGCGCGAGCTGCGCGTCGAGCACGACCCCGCTGCAGCCCGCGACGAAGCATGCCCCGACCGTGTGGCGTCCGATGCCGCCATGGGCGTACACGGGGAGATCGGTTTCGGCGAGAAGCCGCTGCGCGAGAACGAAGGTGGTCTCGTCGCCGACGCGGCCGCCAGATTCGTGGCCCTTCGCAATCAGGCCGCTGACACCGAGCTCCACGCCGAGGCGGGCTTCGTCCGAAGTCGTACACTCGAGGAGCAACTCGCAGGACGGTCCCCGCAACGTTCTGATGAAATCGATGGTTTCGACCGGGGCCCCGGTCGCGACGACCACGACATCGAGGGAGCCGAGGATATCCGATAACGACTCGAGCACCCCTGAGCTGTCAACGCGGACGCCGATGCGGCCGGGCTTGTCGCGGAGAAGCGCGTCGAGCGCGCACCGCACTTCGGCGGGAGCGACCGCTTCGAGATTCAGTACGGCGGTCGCGCCGGCCCGGGCGGCCGCCCGCAGCACGCTGACATCTGGCCAGCCAGGCAAGGTTGAAACGACAAACTGAAGTCCCGTTGTGCGCGTGATCTGTGATCCCATGGTTTCCGGGTCGTCACTGTAATACCAGTGTGTTGTTAGGTTGCAACAAAAACGTGACTTGCATATGTCCTTCGCAACACGATTGTCCGCTTCGCCATTCCGGTCCGGTCGATTGTACGGGTGTTCCGAGAAGAGGATGCTTGAGGAAGCAATACCTGCGCCACGAAGGCGGGTTCTCGGAGGCCGCAAAATCAGGCACCACGAGGGGCGCTCGGGGCAAAGCCCTGCCAGGAGCAGACCTTTGTCGCGGTACTTACGCCAACTGTAACGAGGCGTACGCCAGGCGACTGACGGTTACTTCCTGCCCAAGACGATTACAGGAGTACGGAGGCGGCGTCGTCGCCGACGCCGCCAGTCGCCAGTCGCCAGATAGGCGACATGAAATCTGAGGTCTCGCCTCACCCACGCCGTCGTGAGTGACGCAACCGCCGCCACCCGCCCGCGGCCAGCCCGCTGAGCAGCAGGACCGCCGTCGCGGGCTCTGGGACCTCGGCAGGCCCGTTGTCAGCGGCCTCGTATGTCACTGAGGCCGTCGACGAGCGAATCGTCATGAAGTCGAGCAGCAACGGCAGAACCGAAAGTTGGACTTGGCCGTCGGCCAGCACCACCGAGAGCAGCGCGTTCGGGTCCGCCAAGCCGTCGGTGGAAAAATATGTCGTGGACTGGATGTCGGTCCCCCCGGGCGTCAGGTTGCCGACATAGGTAAACTCGATATACACCGGATCCCCCAGCTCCCCATCGACGCCGATCACTTCAAGCGCAAGACTCCCTTGAAGGAACGTGGTAGCCGCGGGGTCGAGAGCAAACACGTGCGTCCAGCTGAACGGCAGGAACGTCGACAGGCCCCAGTTCTCGGACAGGGCGTTCTCGCTGACGATCGTCGCATCATCGGTTTCGATTTGAATCACTCCGTCGCTCGTTCGTGTGCGCGTCAAGTCGCGCGAGCCGTCGAAGATATCGAACAACGTGAAGTAGTTCGCGTCTTCGATCGTCTCGGTGTAGGTGATGGTGCTGGCCGAAGCCGGACGAGTTGCGGCACCGAGGAGAATGACGGCAGCGAGCAGCGCGTTCTTCGAGGTCCAAAATCTGCGTGGCATTGCGTTCCTCAATTCCTTCTGGCAAGGAGCGGCCGCTCCTCACCGAAATCCGAGACTACTGAATCGTGCACGTCATTCCGAGGTAATCCTTCGTCGCCGGTACTCCGTCCGCTTCGAGCGCTATGCCACGAGAGTTGACGTACGAGTTTCTGCTTGGCACAGCCTTCGAGCATTCATGAACTGATATCTCCTCGATGGGGTTCGCAGCATCGAACGGGCCTCGCCCGCGAGTCTGCAAACATGAAGAGGTGCATATCCTTGAACGCGGCGTCGCGAGTGTCAAGATGATTCGACGTGAAGTGAGAGATTTTTTTTCGAAAAAATTCCGTCATCCTCGTAACGTTCGTCAGTCTTACCGCGAGAGGTTGACTTAAGTCACAGTTGGGAACGCCTTCCCCGTCCGCAGTTACGAAGCTGTAATTTCCGCCGCGCGAAGATCCGAAAATTCGTTCCCGCAACGACGAAGTGCTATCATTTGGATCTCTCCACGGAACACTTTTTAGAGGAATACGGTTTCAGATGACTACGAGGCCAGCACTGCGTCGGACCGTGATGACAGCGATCGGAATTTTATTCGCGGCGACCGCCGCATTCGCGCAAGGCACCGCCGGTGTGGCGGCCGAAGTGAACGGCTCGCCGATTATGGCGGCCGACGTCGACGCGAAAATTGCGGCGACGCTCGCCAAACTGCAGGACCAGATTTTCAGCGCGCGCCAGCAGCAACTCGACGCGTTAATCGATCAGAAGCTGCTCGAGGATGCGGCCGCCAAGAGAGGGATGACGATCGCCGCCATGGTCCAGGCCGAGATCACCGGGCGCGTGTCCTCACCTACCGCGGAAGAAGTCGCCAAGTTCTACGAAGACAATAAAGCCAGCTTGACCGGCGAGTTCAAGACGCTCGAGGAACAGATCAAGAATTATCTCAGCGCGCAACGGCTCAAGGCGCGGCAGCAGGAATTTTTGAAATCGCTCCGCGCGGCGGCCAAGGTGAACGTGTTGCTGACGCCACCGCCCATTTACCGCGCGACCGTGACGACGGCAGGTGCGCCCGTTCGAGGTGCCGTCGACGCGCCCGTCACCATCGTGGAGTTTTCCGACTTCCACTGTCCTTTCTGCCGCAAGGTGCAGCCCGTGCTCGATCAAGTGCGTGCGAAGTACGGAAACAAGATCAAGCTCGTCTTTCGTGACTTTCCGCTCGACAGCTTGCATCCCCAGGCAACGGTCGTATCGCAGGCGGCGCGGTGCGCCACCGAGCAGGGTAAATTCTGGGAGTTCCACGATCAGGTGTTTGCGAACGGGCCGGATGCCACGCCGGCCACGCTGGATCGCTTCGCGAAGAATGCGGGCATGGATCTGGCGACCTTCAATGCCTGCCGCGCATCCGGCAAGTACGCCACCGCGATCGCGGCGAGCCTTCAGGAAGGCACCAGGCTCGGCATCACCGGCACGCCCACGTTCTTCGTCAACGGCAGAATCTTCGTCGGCGCTCTGCCGTTCGAGGAGTTCGTCAAAGTGATCGATGCCGAGCTCGCGCTCGCCGCATCGAATTCCCCGGTCGCGAGCCGCTAGCCGCATGCGCCGCTTCTAGATTGTCGAACGCGAACCGCGAGTGCGTACCGTATTAATCGGTCTCGATTGCGCCGCGCCGGAAATTCTGTTCGGCGAGACGCGTCTCACGAACCTGCGACAGCTGATGTCGCGCGGGTGCTACGGCCGCCTCGAAAGCGTCGTCCCGCCGATTACCGTTCCCGCATGGATGTGCATGGCGACGAGCCAGGACCCCGGCTCGCTCGGCGTGTACGGATTCCGAAACCGTACGGCCTACTCCTACGACGGCCTCGGAGTGGTGACGTCGCAATCAATTACCGCGCCGGCGATTTGGGATTATTTCGGCGAAGACGGCCAGGTGATCGTTGTCGGCGTTCCTCCCGGATATCCCCCGCGCAAGGTGAACGGCGTGAGCATCGGATGTTTTCTGACGCCGGATACCACCCGATCGGAATTCACGCACCCGATCGAACTGAAGCAGACCCTGAACCAGCTCGTCGGGAATTACCCGGTCGACGTCAGCGGATTTCGCAGCGACGACAAGGTCTGGCTGAAAGATCAGATTTACGAGATGACGCGGAAGCATTTCGAAGTGATCCGTTATCTGATGACGAACGTCGACTGGCGGTATTTGCAGTTTGTCGAAATCGGGCTCGATCGCGTCCAGCATGGCTTCTGGAAATATCACGACCGGGAACACCGCCAATACGTGGCAGGTAACGGGTTCGAGAACGTCGTACGTGATTACTACGCGTACCTCGACGAGGAGATCGGCACCATCCTGCGGCTGCTCAACGACGAGGATACGGTTCTCGTTGCGTCGGATCACGGCGCCCAGCGGCTGGACGGTGGATTCTGTGTCAACGAATGGTTGTGCCGCGAAGGACTGCTCGCGCTCAAAGAGCGCCCGGATCGTCCTGGGCCGCTCAAGCCGTCGCAGATCGACTGGAGCCGGACGCAGGTCTGGAGCGAGGGCGGCTATTACGCGCGGGTGTTTCTCAACGTCGAGGGCCGCGAGCCGGCGGGCATCGTGCCCATGGACCGATATGAAGCGGTGCTCGACGACGTGCGCGCGCGTCTGGAGGCGCTGCCCGACGACCATGGCGTGCCGATGCGCACGCAGGTATTTCGTCCGAAGGACATCTACCGGGCGCAGAACCGGATCCCCCCCGATCTGATCGCCCATTTCGGCCGGCTATTCTGGCGATCGATCGGCGGCGTCGGCTACGACACGCTCTACGTGCAAGAGAACGACACGGGTCCCGACGACTGCAATCACGCGCAATTCGGCGCGTTCATTCTGAGCGGCCCGCGCGTGACGATCCGCGGCGAAGTCGAAGGCATGCACCTTCTCGACGTGGCGCCAACGCTGCTCGACCTCGCCGGCCGCTCGATCCCACCGGCCATGCAGGGCCGATCGCTCCTGCGCCGCAACTCCTAAGTCGCGCCTCTTCCTTCGCGATCCATATAGGCTATTGTAGGCGGCTGTGCGTCTCAACTTGTTGGAAACCCTGTGTTGCCCACTCTGCCGGAATCGCCTCACTGTCTCCAGCACGGTCCGGAGCGAAACGGGAGAACTGCTCGACGGCTCGCTTCGATGCAGCGGCTGCGGACACGTCTTTCCGGTGGCGAGTGGCGTTCCCGACCTGCTACCGGAAACGCATCACAGAAACACGGCTCGTGCATTCTCGTTTCAGTGGCAATTCTGTTTTCGCCGGTGGTTCGAGACAAAGACTCTTTACGGTTACGACGTCGCCGGACTCGTGGACTGGGTCTTCTCCAATTGCTTTAGTACGGTGAAGCCCGGCGATTGGCTGCTGGATGCGGGCTGCGGACGGGGCGACAAGACGATCGAAATTGCGCGCCAGCACCCGCATGCACAGGTGATCGGGCTCGATTTGGCGAACACGCTCCATCAGTCGCGGAAGTCGGCCTCAGCACTCGGGAACATCCACTTCGTCCGAGGCGATCTCATGCAGCCGCCGATCCGCGACAATGCGATCGCGAAGGCGGTAAGTTGGGGCGTCCTGCATCACACGCCGGATACGTCACGTGCCTTCCGATGCCTGGCCCAGATGGTACGGCCCGCGGGAGAACTGGCTGTGTGGCTCTATCCGCATCCTTTAGACAGCGACATCTTTAACATGGCGTATGAAATACGAGACGTTCATTTTCTCGGCCAAGGACATCGCATCCCGAGGCCGATCTTACTCGCGGGTCTCCCCTTTTACGTTGCGTTAACCGCTCCCTACTTTCTGCTTCGTTATGGACACCTACTCAAGGACCCTCGTGTCGTCAGGACTTACTTGAGGATGGACGAGTTACCGCTGATCGAAAGGCTGCGCGCCGCAGTGTTTATTTACCTGGACAACTTGATTCCCGAGTTTCAGGATCGGCCGCGGCGGACGCTGGTCAACGAGTGGTACTCTGAAAGCGGCTTTGGTCCGGTGACATGGAACGAACCCGGATTGTTCTGGGCAACAAAACGAGCAGAGACGTGATGGTGGCGAGGCTCACAAGCGTTGTGCGCCTGCCAGCTCGACGCCGATCTCTTCTTGCCACGCCTGTACCCAACGCCGGAGCCGTCGCGGGTCCTTGGATGCCGTCTGCACGTTGTGCCACGCGAGAAACGCCTCCCCCTCGGCGCCAACCATCACGAGCCCATCCATGCCCTTTGATTTTCGCAAAGTTGCAAGAGCCTGTTCTGGAGTCTGCGCGATCGGACTCCCGACGTTCAGAGAGGTGTTCACCGACACTTCCACTCCGACGCGGCGGCCCATCGCTTTGAGGTACGCATAGGCCAGAGGGTCGGTTTCCTGACGGACGATCTGGACACGGCTCGTTCCATCTTGATGGACGACCGCCGGAATCACGGCTCTGCTCACTGGCCGGGCCGGCGCCGTCAGCACCATATAGTTGTAAGCGTTGTAGTCATTATCGGATGCACCCGGCGACAGTTCGAACCAACGATGAGCGGCGGTGGAGGTGGCCATGGGGGCGAGCGGTCTGACCTGCTCACGGTCTTTCACGAGCTCGTTCAGGATTTCACGCGTCCGGGGATTGCACGGGTTCGCGAGAATCGAGCGATGTCCGAGGGCGCGCGGTCCGGTTTCCGCTGATCCATGGAAAATACCGACTACGCCATCCTTCGAAACGATGAAGGCCAGCAGATCGGCTACGTGGTCGAGTCGCTCGGCGCGTGTGACGTCACCGAGCGGAATCCAGCCAATCTCTGTCGTGTCATCCAAGGCCGCACGGATCTCGTTGGTAGTGGGCGCCGGTCCGCAGTAAAAGGCATGCTGAAGTCGATCGCCCAACGGCGCTCCGTTGGCCAGACCAAAATGATAGGCTGCTCCCATAGTGACGCCGGCATCGCCAGGAGTGGGCGGCACCCAGATATGCAGTCGCGTATCTTTGCTCCCAAGGTAGCGTTCGTAGAAGCTCTCATCGAAATGCTGCAGCAAACGCATGTTGGCGACGCCGTTCAGCGCCGTGCCCCCTGTCAAGACCAGTTTGCTGCTTCCAGTAGAACGGATGAGATGCTCGATAACATGGAAGAGGACATCCTCGAAAACGAGTTGAGTGGCCGCGGCTTTGTCCAAACGGTCCTGCGTGAGCGCGGCGCCCCGCACAGCGTCGGGCCGCAATACTGCATCCGGATTCCACCTTTTCTTCAGCGGAATCGGCGGGCCGATCATTTGAGTCAGAGCAGGCTTATACGGATCCAGTTCGAGGCCGCGAGGCCAGTTGGCCAAGCTCCGATTGAGATACACCTGTCCGTCATTCTCGAAGTAGAAGAGTTGGCGGAGCTGGCGATAGTAAGGATTCGTGAGCCGATCGTTCTGTCCCCAGGCGGCGGCCCCCATATAGCGCCCTTCGCTGCTGAGGATGGTCCACCCACCCTGAGTCGAGCTGAGGATGCTGAAAAAGAATCCGAGCGAGTCGAAGATGTGGTTGCTCCGCAACAGTTGGAGGCGGCCGTGCTCGGCGCGATAGAGCGAAATGGCCGCATCATCGCCCATGCCATCAAGCACGGCGACCATCACCGGGTCCGAACTCCCGGCAAACGGGGAGACAGCGTATGAAAAATACGCGTGGTTGTCGTGATGGCGTAGCCCGATAATCGGGAATGGGCGAGGCATCCCCATCTGGCGGGCTAACCGTTTCGGCGCATGGTAGGCGTCTAGGATATGCGCCATATTCAGAACGGCTGGCGTCGCGGCGGGATTCAGGTATGTCACGCTTCCTGGGAGTTCTTCGAAAAATAATTGCAGCACCGTCGCTGGTAGCCTCACGTAGTCCCAACTGGCGAGGCACGCGTGCACGCGCTCAGGTGTGATGCCTTGCGCGTGCATCTGCGACAGCAGAGCTTCGATGGCAAGTTCCGGATAGCGGGTATCGTGCTTGACCCCGCTGAAGCGCTCCTCCTCATTGTTGAAGATGAGCCGCATGCCTCGTTCGACAGACGCTTCGACCAACGCAATCCCGGTATTGTGGCCTCCCGGTCCAATCCCGAGCAGGTACACCGTCTCGCCGCGTTTCAATTTGCCGCGCATCGACGCGGCTTGTTGCCGAGCATAGCGGTCCTGGGCCCGGTAGAACTTGGCGCTCGGCCAAATGCTTTTGAGGCAGCGCCCGAGCTGATATCCCAGAGACCCTAACCACGGATGGGACGGCCCATGCGCTCCAAAGGGACGCGACATTCTAGGAGCCGCGACGCGTTGGCGAAGGGATGAATTCGGTGCGAGCGAACCGCATATTCTGAAAAACAGTTATCAGGGTGCAGTATCGCGCTCACACCCAGGACGATGAAAGCGGCCTAGTGTGACGAACCGGATGCGGGCCGTCAAGTCCGGCGCACGCTCTAGACCCGGCGCACGAGGACGGCGTCCCAACTCGTCGTGAAGCTACCGACGAGAACGAACAACCCACGGTTTCCCGTTGAGGTCACCGAATCTTTCAGATTGATGAATGGATCGCCGGCGTATGTGTGACCGAACCGCGGGATGTTGTCAAAGTAGCACTGAGACTCTTTGAATCCGCACATGCGGGCCTGGGCAAGCGCGACGCCGTAGATAAAATTCGCCGCAAAGATTCCTCGTATGTCGGCTGGCCGGAGAGAGGCACGGGATAACAGACGCGCGACAGCTGCACGCGGCGCACCCAGCGCGTCGCGCATTGCACGGACGGTATCTCCCTGCATATCCAGATGGCCGACATGAAGGGCTGATTCGTGCTCGATGCCGAGCACATCGAACTCCCCTTCACCGGGAGGTGACACCATAAACGACAATGCCGCATCGCTGAACACGCATGTTCCCTGCGGCTGAATTCGATGTTCCGGATCCGAAGGAAGGGTGTCGACACTCACAACCAGAATGCGCCGACACCGCTCGGCGCGCTGGAAGGCGGCGGCCGTTCGTAATGCCACTGTGGCGTTGGTGCAGCCCGACAGACCCACTCCTACGACAGACGTCCGCGACAGTCCTAATTGGTCCAGGAATCCGTTCAGCTGCGGGTACGACGTGCTCTGCAGGAGTCGATCGGATGCCAGCACAAGCGCATCCACATCCCGAGGATCACAGCGAGCCTCCTCGAGTGTCCGGCGAACGCACATCGCTGCCAGATCAAGAGCGCTTAGCCGGCTTTCGGAGAACCGCTGCACGCGACCAGCCCGCAGCACCTTCATGTAAGGCGCGTTCGGGTCGATACCTTCGAGTTCGCTGAGATCCCGGAGGTCACCTAACTCATAGTGCAGGGCGCCGAACGAACACAAGGCGTCTGTGGAAACGGCAGCGCGAATCCCGTCAGGTGTTTGGCGCAGCACCTCCACACTTCGGCCGTCACGGAGAGACAGGAGTCGCGCGAACGTCATGAACGGCCAAGTCAAATATCCCTTGGCTAACAGACGATAGCCAAAAAATCCGCCCTGCAGCCACCACAACCACGAATTGGAGTGACGGCGCGACGCGACATACTGCTTGCGTCCTCTCACCTTGAGACTTTATACTCCCCGCCTTGCGCTGCCTTCAGGAGCGCTGTTCAATTCCAAACGCACCGCACGAGCTCCATCGAGGTTCCATGAAGGTTGGACTTTCGAATCCCGCATTAATCAAATTGCATTTGTTGGTGGATGGCGTCACGTTCGATTCGGACGCCGTCGCCCAGGTCGGTACCAGCGATGCGGAGCGCCACACAGTCTATAACAACGGCGATCAGCCGCTCCGGGGCCTCGCCGCGATCCCTGCAGAGTTGCTCCTGCCCGACGACATCGTGGCGGCAGTCCGCTACCGCGCCAACAGTCCATGGAAAGTCGTGAGGCGCGCCGATGGCGAGCTCGAGGTGCAGCGCGACGGCGAACCGATTTGCAAGGTCAAGATCCCTCATCGTCCGCCGTACTACGGCGTCGGTATCGGGAATGGCGTAGTCGTCGATGAAGTCGTGACGCAGTACAGCGGCTATGCCCTTGGAATTTTCATGCGACGCACCTGTCATTATTGGCAGGTCGGCGTGCCGTGCAAGTTCTGCTCTATTGAGCCGACCCGCCGTACCTATGATGGAGCGCTTGATCGCCTACCGCTGCCCGCGGTTGTCGCCGCTGTGCGTACGGCGCTCGAGCTCGATCCCAGTATTCGCTACCTCGAGTGGTGCGGCGGAAACGATGAAGATCTCGATGCGGGCTTCATGGAGGTGATCGACGCCGTGCGGGCCGTGGCGCCCTTCCGCCCGCCCCACATCTCGCAGCACTTGCTGTTGATGCCACCGTTCGACCACAAACTGATCAGCCACCTGGAGCTGGTGGAAGAGCCCACATTCTCGCTCGAGATCTGGGACGCCGACCTCTTTGATGTCGTGTGTCCCGGAAAAAGCGGGCAGTACGGACGCGATCGATTCCTCGCCGCGCTTGCAAGAGGTGTCGAGGTGCTTGGACGCGGCAGACTTTCCTGCAATTTTGTTGCAGGACTGGAGCCGATGGACAGCTTGATTGCCGGCTGCCAGACGTTGGCCAAAATGGGTGTGGTGCCGACCGCCGCCGTATTTCATCCGGACCCGGGCACAGCCTATGCGAAGCGCCCGCCGCCGCCCGTCGAAGAGATGCTCGAGCTGGTAGCAGCGCTGAGAACGATTTATCGACGCGAGGGATTCAGGCCCTGGATGGTCGGCAGCCGGCGCGCGTCGGTCGATGGCGAGATTTATCAAGGTTACTTTGACGCATAACACCGCGACAATCGGCGCACCGTCCATGACGGCGTTAATGCCGGCGGGGTTACCGTCGTGCCCGGATGTTCTCTGGGTCGGTGGCGAGCAGATGCTTCGTGGAACCGTAGAGGTCGAGGGATGCAAGCTGAGCTCAATCACCATGATCATCTCGGCGCTGCTGACCGATGAGCCGGTGGTCCTCGAGCAGGTCCCAGTCATGCTCGACCACGAGATCCTCTGCGATTGTTTGCGGCGACTCGGAGCAGACGTGCAGCGAACGGGATCCACGCTTCGATTGCATTGCCGCCACCTCGAGCCTGTCGTAGAGCTGCCCGACGCGATCATTGAATCGGTGCATGGAACGACGTATCTGCTGCCGGCTCTCCTCATGCGATACGGCCGGGTTCGTCTGCGGCGCAGTCGCGGCGGCTGCAACATTGGCGTCCGGCCGATTGCGCATATCGCGGCTGTGCTGCGTGCTTTTGGAGCCAAGGTCCGGCTTGGCGACGTCATAGAGGCTTCGCTGCCGGCCCGTGGTCTTGTCGGGTGTCACATTGGTCTCAACTACGGCGCGGGCAATAACAAGTTCATCTCGGGCGCCACGAAGACGGCCATTCTTGCCGGCGTCCTTGCTCGCGGGGAAACAGAGATCGAGAACGCTTACTGGCGTCAGCCGATCGTCGATCTATGCCGCTTACTCCGCGCGATGGGAGCGCAGATCGAAGGAGAGGGCAGCCGTCGCATTCGAATTCGCGGCGTGGCCTCGCTACGCGCCGCCAAACACCGCGTCTCCTGCGACCGCCTGGCGATGGGCACGTATATCGCCGCAGCTGCCGGCGGAAACGAGATCCATTGCCGGCAGGCGTCGCTGGAAGCCATGCAGGTAGAGGCCGATGCTTTTCGAAGAATGGGAATCGAGCTCGAGCAGCACGGTGAAGACGTCATTGCCGCCGGTGCGCGCCGCCTGGTTGCAGCCAGTCTGTCGACTGAGACACTGGACACCGATCTCGGCCCGATTTTTGTGGTCCTGATGACGCTGGCCGACGGAAGCAGCCGGCTCGAGGACGTCGTGTGGGAGCGCCGCTTCAGATATGCCGCTGGTCTGCGGCGCATGGGGGGACACTCGGTCGTGCGCCGCCGCACAATTGAGGTGACCGGCGTGCCGAGCCTCACCGGTGCTTCAGTAAAGGCACGCGACCTGCGAAGCGCGGCAGCTCTGCTGTTAGCCGCGCTCAAGGCGCGAGGGCCTTCGCGCATTCAAGGCGCCGCCCACTTGGCTCGGGGATATGAAGATCTGCCGGGCCGCCTCAATAGTATTGGTGCCGATATCCGGTCGGTTCCCGGAGGAGCTTCATGAAGATTCTGGCGCTATGGCCTCCGGAGGTGCCGAGCTATTTCAATGCCGGTCACCACAATACATTCTGGGAGGTCGCCGCATATCTGAGGCGGTTGCCATTCGTGCGGGAGGTGCGCGCGTTTGACGCCGGCGTGCTCAACTGGACGTGGGCTGCGGTCGCACGCGAGTTGGCCCGTGAGCCGGATCTGCTGGCCATCCACAATGAATTTGATACGCTGCATGCGGTCAGAAGCCTTGTCAGCTACTGCCGCGAGATTTCACCTCAGACGCGGATCGTCACGTTCGGCCGGGCGAGCGGGCGCCTGGCTGGATTCTTCAAGCGGTACGATTTCGACGCGATCGTGGGCGCCGGCGATTGGGAAGCAGCGCTTGGTCAGTACGCGGAATTTCTGGCGAACGCCCGCCCTGCCGACCAACTGTCCGGATTGTTGCTGCGCAACGCCGACGGCGGCTTCACGGATACGGGCCCCGGAAGCTATCTTCCGCCTGAGGAGTGGGCGTTTCCCGATCCGGCGGAAGTCCCCTGGGATCTCTACAACCGACTTTATGAAAACGGCATTCTCGAATTCAGTGGGCTCCCGCGTTTGCGAGAACTGCCGATCACGATTGCGCGAGGCTGTCCGCTGGATTGCGACTACTGTCTAGTACCGAGCTATCAGGGGCTCCGCGAACGGCGCCGCAGTGTCGCGGCAGTACTCGAGTATGCGGATCGCGCCCGGCAGTTCTACGATTTCGACTACATTTCAACGTATGCGCCCACATTCACGTTGAAGCGGGCCTGGGTTATGGAATTCTGCCGGGCCATCGCGGCCAATCAGGCAGAGTATCGGTGGAAAACGTGCACGACACTCCACCATCTGGATGAACCCCTGCTCGATGCGATGGCCCGCTCGCGTTGTTTGAGGGTCAGCGTGGGGTTGGAGACTCTTGATTCAAGGGCTCAAGCTCTGTTGCCGACATTGAAGCGAATCCCTGAAGATCACCTGCGCGATGTGGCGCGTTGGTGCTCGGAGCGCGGCATCGAGCTCACGTGCTTCGTGATTCTGGGCATGCCTGGTCAATCAGCCGCCGGGCTCGCCCACACGTTCAGGGTCGTGAGGGATATCGGAGCCCGCATCAGACCGACCGCGTACACTCCGTACCATCAGTTGCGCGAGGATATGGACGAGGAGCAGTTTCTTCGACAGAGCCGCCAGATCGTCAGCAGCGATTCGGTCCTCGGTCTCAGCCGGCGCGATTTCTACCAGCTCGAATTTGGCGATCGTGATGCCGTGCTCGATCGGTTCCTCGAGTCGACGCCGAGCACGATCGGGCGCGCTCGAGATGCCGGCACCACGCAACCAACTTCCACATGACCGTACGCGATTTGAATGCGCTGGAGCTCGGCCGTCAGGGGACTATAGAGGCGCTGAGGCGTATTCTCGCTGCGAACTTCTCTCTTGAACGACCGGCGGCGGAAATCGGAGAAGATGAGCCGCTCTTCACCGACGGCGTAGGGCTCGATTCGCTTCAAGGACTCACGCTGCTGACGCTCGTCGAGCAGCGCTTTAGCGTCATCATCAATGAAATCGACTGGTCGGTGCACCAGATCGGTACCCTCTCGCGCCTCGCCGATTGCGTCGTGGGTCTCGCCGACGAGCAACAGCGGCTGGAATACAGTCTCGGCGCGTCCGATAGCTGGTTCCTGGCACCCATGGACCTCGAAGACTTACCGCAAGGCATGCGAAACCCGCACCTTGCGATGCCGGAATCGGTGGTTGAACGTTACATCAATCGCTATTCCCGCCAGGGCGATACCGTTCTGGATCCGTTCGCCGGTTTCGGGTCGACATTATCCGTCGCCCTTCGCCTCGGCCGAAAGGCGTGCGGCGTCGAACTTGATCCGGAGCGCCACGCGTATGCGGCCGCGAGGCTTCCCGCAGGCACCCAATTGATTCACGGCGATGCCCGCGACATCGGCACGTTCGATTTGCCGGCCGTGGACCTTTGCTTCACCGGTCCGCCGTTTTTCTCCTCTGACCGGCTGCTGAATATGATCGGCGTTCCAGACCTGAGTGAGACCTACGACGGGTACCTTGCAGATCTGCGGAATATTTTTACCGCCGTGTGCGATCGACTGCGCCCCGGCGGGTTTCTCGTGACACAGTTCGCCAATTTCGTCGTGCGGCCGGGCTTTCGAGGTGAGGGCTCACACGAAGGATTGCTGCCCCTCGCGTGGGATGCGGCTCGCGCGCTCGACCCGCTCATTCCCTTGGTGCGAGACGAGATCTGGTGCATCGCTCCCGGTGAGCGCCAGTCTCCGTTCGCGGGCCGCCACGGGTACTTCCTGATATTCCGCAAGCCGTAAAGACTGGGGCGGTGACGCGTTTATGCTGCCGCTCACTCCAACTGGACTCCTTCGCTCCGCCCTCGCCATGGGAGGGGATCGCGAGGCGGTGGTCGATGGTGCACTCCGCTTCACTTATGAGGCTCTCGAACGAGCCGTTCAGCAAGCCGCGGAGCTGCTCGCGGCAGCAGGGATCGGCGCCGGCGATCGAGTGGCTCATCTTGGCAGAAGCTCCGCTTCTCATGCGATTCTCCTCTTCGCGACTGCCCGTTTGGGCGCAATGTATGTCGCACTCGATCCGTGGATGCGGCCCGCAATGCTCAACACTCTGATTGAAAAAGCGGCGCCGAAGGCGATTGTCCTGGGACATACGTTGAGGGGTCGGCCATTCACGAATGACCTGACATCTTCCAGCTGGCGACTTCCCGATTCCCTGCTCTGCATTGATGCGGCCAGAGGCGCGTGGGCGCAGGCGATGAGCCCGGCGGGACCTCCCGTGCCGCAGCATGCGCTCACTGACGATTCCGGACCTCGAACGCCGCACCTGATTCTCTTTACGAGCGGGACCACCGGCGAACCACGCGGCGTCGTCTACGACCAGGAAGCGTTCGCCGGGCAAGCGCTGGTGATCAATCTTGGTCTTGCGTTGAGTCCAACCGACAGGTTTCTCAACGTCTATCCACCGGGCCATTTCGGCAGTCTGATGCCGGTTCTTCAGACCGTTGCCGCTGGGGCGTGCCTGGTGCAGTCCGCCGTGCCGGCCCCGGAAAAGGTGAGCGAAGCGATCCGCTCGGAACGAATAACCGTGCTGGTTGCGGTGCCTAGCCTGTGGCGGCGCGTGCTCGAGCAACCGACTTCCACTCGTGAGATGCTGTCCTCGCTGCGGCTCGCCAATATCGCCTCCGATTCTATTTCCACTCGCCTGATCGAACAGGTAATGGACCGCACCGGCGCGCTCTCTATTCAGGGATACGGACTCACAGAGGCTGGGCTCGTCACACTGCTGCCGACTGCGGATGCGCGGCGACGAATCGGCTCAGCCGGACTCGCGCTCCCATTCGCCGCTGTCCAGATTCGATGCCGCGATGGCGCGCTCGCGCAACCGATGGAAGAAGGCGAAGTGTGGGTGAAAACAGAATATGGCATGGCAGGCCTGTGGGACGGGCATCGAGTAATCGCCCCGGAACGAGGGCAGGACGGATTTTTTCGAACAGGCGACCTGGGATGGCTCGATGCAGAGCACTACCTGACGATCGGTGGGCGTGAGGAGGATCTTCTGAAGATCAGCGGCTATCGAATCTCGGCGTCCGCCATCGAAGACGTGTTGCGCGATCATCCGGCGTGCGCTGATGCCGCGGTCATCGGCCTGCCGAGTGAGAAGGGCGGCCAATCGGTCGTCGCCATCGTTGTGCCTCGGCAGGCGCACGCTCTGCGCGCGACCGAACTGATGTCATGGGTGGGACAAGCGCTTCAACCGCAAGCGGTGCCCGCCCGTTTCGCCGTAGCCGGGGAAATTCCCCGCACGGACGGCACCGGTAAAATCCGCAGGAAAAATCTTATCGACCGATTTCTCGGAGGAGAGTTCCCGCCGCTCGCCGGTTGAGCGGGTCGCCTCGTCGAACCGCACACATTACCCAGTGGAAGGTAAATTGCTGGTCAGTCGTTCTGAATTCGAGAGCTGGATCAGCGCATTTTGCGCGAAGGAAGCGCGGACCGTGGACGCACGAAGCTGCTCGAGACGTTCTTCCGAAAGCAGCGATTGGATGAGCGGGACGTAATAGGCGCCATCGCCCTGCAGCTTGATTGACTCGGCTGTCACCGTGCACCAATTCCGCTCGATCAGAGCCTGCCAGATCGGCGCATATTCTTCGTAGACGTCTACCTCGAAGCGGCGCAGGTAGCTCAGCCGATCAACTTGCATGCCTTGAAGGTTCTTGAACAGCGTATTCAACCGCAAATCGCCGATCTCCCGGGCGAATCCGCGTTCGATGGGGAATGCTCCTCGGTCCAGCGCATTGTAATAATCCGCGACCCGTCGATGATTCACGTAGCTCCAGCCCGGGTGTTCGAGCGTGCCGCCAAAATCCGAAACGCCCGCAAAACCCCAGCCCCAGAGCTCCTGCCGTTCGGCGCCTCTCTGGCATTCCTCGTACACGAATTCCGAAACATCGACGGTCTTCTGGAAATCATAGACGGTGCGTTGAGAGTAACCGTGAGAAGTGAGGAAATCCCTGGCGACGCGATACATGTCGCGAGTGAGGCCGGGGGACGGCAGCTCCGAGCGGCGATTCAGCGAGAAATCCGTCGGACCGCCGATATTCAGTTCGTAATGGGCGATGTGATCGACGCCCGTCGCCACGAGTTGCTCGAGGTCCGTCACCATGGTTTCGAGGGTTTGGCGAGGCCAGCCGAAGATCAGGTCGGCATTACACTGCAACCCCAGTTGCCGGCACCAGCGAATGGCATCGAACACGTGCTGTGCGGTCTGTTTGCGGCCGCTGAGCTGGTTCAGCTCGGTGTTCAGTTGTTGCACCCCCATGCTGACCCGGTTGATCCCTCCCGCCTTCATCGATGCAAGCTTCTCCAGGGTGAACAATTGCGGGATGCCCTCCAGCGTGATGGAGGTTTCCGATGAAAGGCCGGGGAACACGTCTCGAACGATTTCCATCATCCGCAGGTATTGCTGCGGGCGCATCAGATTCGGGGTTCCGCCACCGACATATACGGTCTCGGGAGAGACGTCGTGGAAAAACTCACGGAAAAGGTTCCCTTCACGCTCCAAGTACTCGAGATACGTGTCGATCTGATTGCTTCCCTGAAACACCTCGACGGGAAACAGGCAATAGCCACAACGATCGGGATCGGTGCGAATGCAAAACGGTAGCCCTACGTACAACGAAAACGGGGCCTGCGAACCGTGGTTCCATCGATCGCGTTGCCGCATCACGTCAGCGATCGAGATCGTTTCGGGTTGCCAGAACCTCGGTGAGGGAAAGCCATGCAGAATGCGATTCACCTGCCGCTGTTCCAGTCGGGAATCGAGAAAGGTTTGCACTCTTGCAACAGCGGCCAGTTTAGATTCGGGCGTCATGAAGCTCTCCCTCAGGTTATCAGCCCTCAATCGATTTTCAGGTACTTCTGCAACATCGAATCGGCCAGCTCTTGAACCGAGACGGCTTCGAAACCCTCTCCCAGAGGCAGAGCGAAATCGAGAGCCGTCTGTAAGCGGTATTGCAAATCGACCGACATCAACGAATCCACGCCGATTGCGACAAACCCCGCAGCCAGCTGGTCGCGCCTGGAATCATCCCATTGGAGGACCTCCAGGAGTTGGTCCTCGATGAACCGGATCAACAAAGACCGCCTGCGTTCGGAAGTCGCTGACCGGAGCTTTGCCAGGATACTCTCCGGCCTGACGGCTGTGACTGTTGGCGCTTCCCCCACTTGGAGCGGATCGGGCGCCTCAGTCGTCAACTGATCGATCACGCGATAGTGCACTCCCCGGAGCTCGAGTCGGGGCGAACTCAAATCATCGTCGAATGCACATATGTTCGCGAGACGCTGACCAGAATTGCTCGAAGGGTCCCTTATCCATTCTCCGTAGAGTCGGCCGATCGACGCGCCGGACTCATCGCCACGGAACCGCATTCGGTCGATGCGAAAAGGCACCCAGCAGGAATTGCCTCCCTCCGCCGCCATGACCGTTCCGCTCTGAAGCAGCGCGTCCCATGTCGTCGCGCGTCCTATCGACGGTTCGCGATCGTCGTTGAGTGGCAGAAGATCGGCCGACCAGACGCTACCGCCGGTCTGCACCTGTTTGACCCGGCGCAACAGAGGGCCATACAAAAAGCCAGCCTTGATGGCCGCCTCGTAAAATGCGTCGTGATCCACGATGGGTCCGCTGCGGATGGCAGGAATCAACGGTCCGCCGTCGCTCTCGTCTTGCCACGCGCCCTCGACGAGTGGCAAGCCAGGAGAAGAGCGTTCCGTGCCGGAATCATCCTCGCGAACTTCGAAGCGACCCATGCCCAATTCGGGCTTTCCGATGAACTGGACCGTCTTAGAGGCGCCCGCTTCGAACACCACAGGCTTTCGAACGAGTACACGAAGCAGCTCGCGAGGCGCATGGCCCTGAAGTGCGGTCACCTCCACCAGACACCGGTTCAGCCAGGACGCGAAGGGCAACACCGCACGACCATTGATCACGTGCTGTTGAATAATCGGCTCCGTGGAATCCAAATGCCAGGGAATCGTGACCATGAACGCTCCACGATATCACTATCCAAGCTGTCCGCCGACGCGCTGGCCGCCGTCAGCGTAGCAGAAGACTCCACGTCTTTGGCGGCTCAAGCGGGACGTGCGGCTGCGGGAATAGCGCAACGAGATAGTTGCTCGCGGGAAGCGCAACGAAAACATTCGCCACGAGTGCGGCGGTCGGAAACATCGACGACCGTAAGCACACGACCGCGTCCACGTCCTCGCCCCGCAGATGGTGACAAACGCTCCCGAGCAAACGAGAGACTTCGAAATGATTCAGGCCAGCCGTGGCCCAGAGATCGATCAGCGCAATGCGGATCGGCGCCAAACCCTGCCATTGCATGTGATGGTAATTCACGACGCCCTGGACCTCGCCGTCCCGTTCGAAGACAAGAGAGCGAGGAATGGGGCCTTCCAGCTGCCGGGTCAGTTGCTGCTCCGACCACACGACGGCCCAATCCATACTGCTGGTCGCGCGGTCCAGCAGCCGGGCGCAGGCGCCCAGATCACCCGATTGGTAGGGACGTAAGTGCGAATCGTGTCCCCAGGGACTCCGTTTCAAGACGGGCCCCAGCAGACGAACGCCCCATCGCTCCCATGCATCGATACCGGCGCGCGCCATGACGGGCGCATTCAAGATCTTCACCCAGGAGCCAAACTTGGATATGAACCGGAAGTTTTGGGGGCACGCTTTGCTGTATTTCGACCAAAAAAGGTGAGCGACCGAAGAAGGATCCCCGCTGACGACCCCGAGCGATAGTGCCTGTCCGGTTTCTCGATGACGCCGGCGAAGCGCTTCGATCAAATCTAGGCCGAGGCGCGGCAATCGGTAGTCGTGGTCGATGGTAAACCAACTGCTGAAGCTCATTGGGAAAACGGTGGAGCGAATGCGCAAGGAGTGCCGTACCGAAAAAAAACATCCCACCAACTTGTTTGCGTCATACACCGCAAGGCAGAGCTGCCGATCCTCCTTTCCGAACTGCCATCGCAAGAACTCCGGGCTCCATAAGGGAAACCACATTTCCCCCAGATAAGTCTTCGTCCAGACCCGGCGCATCAGCTGGGCGGCGTCTTCGCCATCGCCTTCGTAGGGACGGATGTCCATGTCGATTCACCATCTCAACAGTGCCGAACCCCAGGACAGGCCCGCCCCAAAACCGCACAGCAGCACCAGCTGGCCCGGACGAATCAGATCTCGCGTGAGAGCTTCATGCAACACGAGCGGAATGGATGCCGATACCGTGTTTCCCACGTCTTCGAGATGTCTGAGCACCTTGGTGGGATCGGCTTTCAACAGTCGTATCAGAGAATCGAGCGTCACGGCGCTGGCTTGGTGGAAGACCAGCCAGTCAATGGCGTCCAGCGTGATGCCATTTCGGGCGAGAAAATCATTGATATGAGAAGGAACGCGGCTGCTCACGAACGACAGGACATCGCGGCCCGCCATATGGATCTGGGCGGGCGATCGCAGATTGCCACTGCTGTCCCGTTCTTCAGCCAACCGCAGAGCGTCCGTGAGCGGTTGGCGACAGCCTCCGGCAGGGATGAGAAACTTGTCGAAATATTTTCCTGCTGTTCCACACCTAACGTCCAACACTCCCTGGTTTTCTCCGGCAACGCTCAACCAGGTGGCGGCGGCGGCGTCGCCGAACAGCAGCCGGGCCGAGCGGTCGTGCGGATGGATATATTTGGAGTAGGTGTCTCCGGTGACGACCAGCACGTTCTTCGCGGCTCCCGATCCAATCAGTGCTTGTGCAAGGCTGATCGCATATATGAACGCGGAGCAGGCGTGCGGTAAGTCGAAAGCGCCCACCGAGTCGTTCAAGCCGAGACGCCCGTGAAGCACGCAGGAATTGGGCGGCAACACGTAATCGGGCGACTGTGTGCAAAAGATGAGAACGTCCACCAGCTCCCGCAACTGCGGATGCTCGGCGAACAGTTTCATGCAGGCCTGCTCGCCCAGGTCGAGAGCGGTTTCTTCGGGACGAGCGATGTGCCGGCGACGGACGCCGGTGTGCCGAATCAACAGCTCACTTACATGTTCCGGAACTCCCGCCAAGAGCTCGTCATTCGTGAGCACGTTCTCCGGAAACGCGACGGAGACGGCACGGATACTCGCCCGGGGCAACGGAGAAATCGTGGAATGGTCGAACATTCTTCCTTCAGGTAAGCAGACCCGTCGTCTCGCCCGCCACCACGAATCCATGCTTTTCGCCGATGCGTTCGAGCGATCGAATCGCGTCGATCTCCATGCAGGTCTCGGGAGAAACGCGGTCGTATGTCTGTTCGAGCGCCCACAGGATGGTCTCCGCAACGCACGCGTAGACGATGCCCGATCGCGGCCCCGCATAGAGGCCGCTGTCGGCATCGAACGGCAGCCGCACCAGGCCGCCATCGATGAGGCATACGTCTGGTCGGCTTTCGCGAACGGCGGGGTCCACGTTGAACGGACGCGCCACGTCGCAGACGATAGCGCCGGCCTTGAGGTGCTCCGCACCGATGAGCGTTCGGGTCGAGCTGGTCGCCGCGACGACGACGTCAGCGCGCGGCAGCGTCGCGGCGACGTTAGAATCAATGACCAGGCGTCCCAAACGTTCGAGGCGATCCAGGAGCGCATCGTCCAGCGTCCCGGCGTGGTGGGCCACAAGCGCGGCCAGCGTGCCGTCAGCGGGCGCGGCGTCGTGGGCCTCT
>Ga0065715_10000200_pt1 | contig 25783 bp, 24 predicted proteins | sample MisBulReplicate1_FD_59102 | JGI IMG/M metagenome (GOLD analysis project Ga0065715, IMG submission 59102) | Miscanthus rhizosphere microbial communities from Kellogg Biological Station, MSU, sample Bulk Soil Replicate 1 : eDNA_1 v2 (version 2) | ecosystem: Host-associated > Plants > Roots >...
TTATCAATATCTACTTTAGAAGGGATTCTTTCATTCTAATTGTATTAATCAACTCCCTTAGTCGTTTTGCGCTTTGCTCAAAAAATGCTATCAAATTCTTATCTACGATGGCCGCAGAATTAAGATTAGAATTGTGTTGATGAAGTGATGTTATTATTGTCGACTCGTCATTGAAGACAAGGGCTTGAGCTTCCACGGAAGGCCTTTGCATTGTTTGATTTCTAAACTCTATTAGCGTCCAAAGCCATCTATCATGTTCTAGAGCTTGATGTAGTTCAGTTAGGAGGCTAATATTTTTAGTTCTAGCATTTAAAGCACTCTGAACTGTAGCAGCGTCAACCTTTCGTGTCGCAATTCCTAATTCCAATCTGGTGTTAATTAAAATCAAAAGACAATCCACTGCTCCCAAAACTTGAGTAAGAAAACAGTCTATTTCTAGCTCAACTTGTACTAATGGGCTGTCGTCCTCTAGATTTGGATAATTTAACTGAATTTCTTTAAGATTTTTCAAATGTCTTTCTGCGGCAAATAGCTTGAACTCGACCCTATCTCTGAATAGAGCAGAATCAAATTGTGAATGCATCTACGAATAAGAGGCATTCAATTTTGATTAACTTTACTCTAAATACAGATGGAAAAATCGAATCATAGTTTAAAATATGCATCTATGAATACAGGATTCATGGATGAAAGTGAAGATCTAGAAGAAAAGAAATTGTTAGGTTCAGGTGGGTACGCTTTTGTAAAAATTACAGAGGATGAAGAAATCAAGGCGAATCTGGGTATTCCGCAAATATTTTTGGCAAACATTGGGAGATTAAGTGAAGACAGATTTCTGAAATATTACTGTAATCAATGTGCAAAGGAATTTGATGGTTCTCCGATTATCAAATATGAGACTCCCAATGAGGAACTAGAACATGGAGTCATACTAATAGAAAAAGGTGAATACAGATGCAAGAACTGTGATAATATAATTGCATTGTATAGAAAGTTCAACAAATAGCGATAGCAACCCTGATGAAAATTTCGTCCTTTGAGTAGTCGTAGCCTGGTTTAGACTTACGACAATAAAATGTTAATAATAAATTTGCCCAATATATGATTGAAAGAATTGGGAGAATGGGATGATGACTGGAAATTTAATCGCAAAGACAAGAAAACAAGAGATTGGATAAGAATAGCTCGTTACGCTATTTATGGTGGCTTTGCAATTGTGGCTATTGTAGTATTGTTAGTTTTTATTCCAAGAGCCGGGCTAACTGTAGAGATATTCGAAACAGGCGAAACTTTAAGCACCATAAGCGTAAAGATAAATAATAACAATTTGCAAGAAATTCATAATATAACACTAGTGTTCGATGACGACTATGGGAAAAAGCAAGTTTTCAATTCTATAGCACCTTTTAGTGCAATATTCGTTACTCCAGATAAGGACAATCTAAATTTTAAAAAGATAACGGTAACAGCTGATAACGGAAAGTTACAAACTATAAAATATAGGTAACGGATCTTCCAAAGCTGATTTAAACTATGAGCTATGGGCCGAAATTTAAGACTTGAAATAAATTCTCAACGTTTGGTACTTGCTTCTCTTATCGCTTGACCATATTCTAAATTTGCTTTTTTTCTCATATAGGGAATGAGTCTGTAATGTATAGAATAGATACTTTTTTGTCTTACGAGTATACCCTTAACCAATAGCGAGACAAAACCCCCTGCAACCTTTGACGATTGTATTCCCTTACTTGTACAAAACTTGTCTCTTTCATAGTGATACTCTTTTAAAGTGAAATAGGAACGATTTACATCCAATATTAAAGGCCATATNATATTATCCCATACCATTCTCCTATTTTGTGTTGATGAGGCATGNTTGCCTTTNTTAGTTGTCTGTTGCTTTGGGGCACTAGGGTCCTGAAAGTTACGCATANCTCACGATTCAACTGACAATTGTTCCCTAGGCACATTTAAACTTGGGTCCTGACCTAGTTGTATTGGTTTTGAAAGAATTAAAGGTAAAAGAGTCCTTGGATAGTTTGACAACTAGATGGAAAATAGAACAGTCAGTATATGATCTTCATATTGGAAAACGCGATGACGTTACTGATTCTCAAATAACCGTAAACGGTGTGATTTTTCACATACCTTTTCTAGCGAAAGATGATACTTTCGTTCTTTGGAAATGCTTATGGCCAGACTGTCATAATTGCTGTGAGAAGCAGGGAAGATTGCCACTTACTAAAGACGACATCTCATTAATTTCCAATAAATTGGGTTATGTATCAGAATCTGGATTTATTAAAAAGGAAACGACTATTTCAAGTTGGAATGAAACTTCGACGATGAATAATGTAATTACAACCATTAGTATGATTTCGCTAAAGAGGAAGGAAAATGAGACGGAAAATCAAGATGGGCAGCCTTTATCCTGCAGATTCTTAAATGAATGTGGGAGTTGTATCATACATCCTGATAAACCAGGTGTTTGCTGGCTATATCCGTTTTCTTCATGGATGGAATCTAAAAATGGCAAGCCAGTTGTACATGCTTCATATCAATTAACTGGTGATTGCCCTGGATTCTATACACATCAAACATCAGAACCAATGATGGATATCCTACAAGAATATTCAAAGCGCATTTTTGAATATAATATGTCAATTTTAAGAACAATGAGAGAGAAATACGGATTCATAAACATAATTCAATAATCCTGTCAAATCTTGATTTGGATAGCCAATAGGGCATCATGTCATATCCGAATAGTCAGATTGTATATCTAGAAACATTTTTATTTAAAAAATAGAGTCTTGAAAATAGTTCAATGGTTATTAATAAGGAACTCCTGCAACTCAGAAAAAAGATAGCAGATAAAAGACCAGATTTTGTGAGACAAGAGAGTTGGAGGTATAAAAAACTTGCAACTAATTGGAGAAAACCTAAGGGAAAAGACAATAAGATGAGGAGACAGGTATCAGGTGTTCCGCAGTTAGTTAAAGTTGGCTATAAGGGACCTAGAAAAGCTAGGGGCTTGCACCCGTCAGGTTATAATGATATTTTGGTTTTTAATACAAAGGATCTGATAAAAATTGATCCTAAGAAAGATGCTGTTAGAATAGCTCATGGAGTTGGCAACAAAAAGAGAATAGATATAGTTACAGAAGCTGTAAAGTTAAAAATCAAGATCTTGAATCCAGGCAAGATTGAAGCAGAGAAGCCGCCTGAAAAAGTAGACAAAAAGGCCAAAAAAGAAGCTGAACCAAAGGCAGAAACAAAACCCAAAAAAGAAGCTGAACCAAAGGCAGAAACAAAACCCAAAAAAGAAGCTGAACCAAAGGCAGAAACAAAACCCAAAAAAGAAGCAAAAAAAAGCCCGGGGAAAAAGGGGGCTAAATCATAATGGTGGTAAATCTAAGAAAAAAAAGAGAATTGATCTCAAGGGTATTGGGCGTAGGAGTAAATAGAATTCGTTTTGAGCCAGATAAACTTGACGATATTGCTGATGCTATAACAAGGGAGGATATGCGTTCCTTAATTAAGAATGGTACTATATGGACAGTAAAGGTAAGAGGAATATCTAGGGCTAGAGCAGAAAAGAAACTAAAGACGAGAAGAAAACATGGTACTTCCGCGGGATCAAAGAAAGGAAAGAAAACTGCCAGAGAAGGGAAGAAAGAAGTTTATGTAAAGCGCACAAGGGCCATGAGACGTCATTTGAAAATATTAAAAGCCAGAAATGAAATAAATAGAGATACTTTTTGGGATTTGTATAAAAAGGTTAATGGTGGCAATGTTAGATCTCTATCACACCTGAGAGAACTCGCCAAACAAGCAAAGGTTCACAAGTAATTAGCCTAACACTAAACTCTATATTTTTCAAGATCTTTTATGAAATCATTAACAATAGGAACTCCCTCATCAAGTAGCAACGAGATCTTTCGTTCCTTCCCGTACATGTAACCTCCAACATGTCCATCTGAACAAACAACCCTATGACAAGGCACTATGATTGGACGTGGATTCTTGTTTAAAATTTTTCCAATTCCACGGGCCGCCTGAGGATAACCTAACGATGATGCCAATTGTCCATATGTTGCAACTTTTCCGAGCGGGATGTTGGAAACAAAATTGTAGACATGTTGACTATCAATATGACGTGTGCTTGTTTTCTTGCGATTATTTCTATTAGTGCAAGCCATAATTTACTGACACTACACAATAATAAATAACTATATCCATATTTTCATTACTTTAAATTCTTATAACTTCAATTCCAACTTGGTCCAGAACAGATAAAATTCGAGATTTCTCTTTTCCCAGTCCCTTAGAATCCACGACTGCATAATTTACTTTTTCAATACTCTGAGATATCATTTGTTCTATTAAAAAATTATCCAAATATGGTAAATCATATTTTGTGGCGATTGCTCCTAATCCAAATTCTGATTCGAGTAACATCTTATTGAATTTTGTGGGATAGTGATTGCCTCCCAGAGCTATGCCAACCTTTTCACAAAACTCAAATTTTTTTGCAATTACTTTAATTAATGATCTGCATACAGTACTTGCCGCATTTTCATCATTCCATTGTTTTTCAGTCGACCCTATTTCAATAAACAGAATTGGTTTCTTTAGCGAGGTCGGACCATGATGTGTAGATTCTATAATAATATCATAATCGGGAAGCCGATCCTTATGATTGTTTAATTCTATAAGGTATTGCTTTTGAAGCCATGGATAACATATTCCTAATTCCCTTTCTCTGCCCCCAAAATTATTTTTGTCAAAGTTTCCCGTAGAATGACATGTTAATGCGGGTATATTGGCTTCAGATCTGTGTTGAGATAGGAAAATAAAACATGATGCTTTAGGATACTTTTCATCTAGATTATCTAGGTAAAGCAAATTATTTTCGGAAATGTGTAAAACAATATTTGGATAATTATTTGAACAAAAGGTAGAATCTTTATCCTTCGTGAATCCAAAATTTTCAATCAAACAGCGTAAGAGAGTTTTACTCGCAAGATCTCTGTTTGAGCAAACTAAAGTATAATTGGCCAACGACAACTCGAAATATCTGAGATGATTCTAAATTTAATGGTATATCCAATCAATAAAATAATTTACAATCTACTGTTAATTGAAGTATTGGTAAAAAGAAGTTGTTGGACGGTTCGTGCCAAAGGTAGCAAGTAATACCAAATCTTAACTACCGTTCGGTAAGGTAAATTTACATACAAATGACCTAAAGTTTATTCAATAAATATAGCTGGTTTAAACGGCCGCGCATATTTTGACTTTTGCTTCGGATCGTATTTGTCACTGCTGTCCTCAGAAAAGATATTTACTTCGAGTTGATCATTTCCGATTTCACTAATTAGTAATGATCTAGCATCTTGTAGGGGTATCAATTCATCAAAGGAATCGATTTTCGTTCTTCTGCATCTAACCTCTAGTGATTCTGACAATATGTCATCTATCATTTTCTTTACCAACTCAGGGTTTTGCTTTACAAAATCTTTGATTTCGTTATCATTTACAAATTCTTTCATTAGCACCCCAAAGTTCGCAGTAGATTGACTCTCTATTCTGTTTAATAATTTTTTATATAATTTATACTTCATGGATGAAGCTGTATAAATCATAATCTTTTTTGGAATCATTTTAGTAACCTTTGTTATTTTATGTATATCAATTATCGTATCTTGAATTAGTCTTTCATTATCTTCTGTTTTCAGTTTGTTCTTTGAGTCGTCAACTTCGGGCCATGATGCTAAACTAATAAAAGAATTATTGCCCATTATTTCCCAGATTTCCTCGCAGAAAAAAGGAGCAAATGGCGATAATAATTTTATCCTTGTTTCGAAGAATTCCTTTAGGTAGATATTAGATATTGATTTGTTCTTTGCAAGTTTTCTTTTTTGGTACCACTGAAGATCATTATCCATTAAATACAATATACTGTGTAATGCTTCTCTGATTCTTAATTTCTCAACGGCAGAAGTAGTATCTGAAATAATGTGTTGTATCCTGCTTGACATCCAGAGATCTTCGAGTTCGATATGATCCGTCCTATTTTCACTTAATGTAAAAATGTCCTTGTGTATGGTTATGCTTCTGTAAATTTCAAACAATTTGGATCTAATCCCCTTTACTAAATCAAAGGAAAAGTCCGAATCTTGTAGTATCTCTGCAGATGCTAACATTGTAAGGCGGATTGAATCAGCTCCGTATTCCTCTATTGCATGTCGTAAAGGAATGATATTTCCAAGTGACTTAGACATCTTTTTACCTTCCATCAGTACAGAGCCATTGACCACAATTTGCCTGGGCCACTTATCTTTGGTAAAAATTGCTGCATGATTAAATATAAAAAACGTTAGATGATTAGGAACCAAATCCCTTCCCGAATGCCTCGAATCCACTGGATAATAATACAGAAAGTCATTTCTGATTTTTTCTAATAATTGTACGGAAATTTTTGATTCTTTAGCAACTAAATGACTATCATTCTTTCCTAAAAGAACGTAATCAAAAAAACTATCACCCAAATCATCCGCACATATCTTATTTCCGCTGTTTTGAGTATCACTATCATTACGAATATGATTTGATAGCAGGTAATAAGCCATATAAATAACCGAATCTGCTAGACTTTCAATTATCCACTCATTATCCCATGGAAGTTTCGTTCCTAGACCGCTTTTTCTTGCACATGCCCTTTCTTTTAACCAATCAATAACGTTTGTAAATTCCTGTCTTATTTCTTCAGGTAGAATTTCCATATTATCGATTAGTTCATATGCCAATTTTTTCCATTTTTCGTCGCCATAGTTGATAAACCATTGGTTAGTTAGTAACTTAACTACACAAGGAGTACCGCACCTACAAATTACCGCATTTTTTAATTCATACGTGCTGGTTCCAATTCCCTTATTGATTATTTCTTCCCTCATTGTATCCCTCGCTTTCAGAACGCTCAGATTTCCGATAACTTCTATCTCTGGTAAAAGAATACCGTTATGAAATTCGTCGGAATACAGCTTGTTGGTTGCTTCTTCAAGCTTTGGATCGCTCTGATCCTTTATTGAATAACTATTCACTATGGATTCTGCAGGGGAGGACTCATTTGAGCTGAACGTATCAGTGTGTATTATTCTTATGGGAACAATATCAACAGTCATGTTATATTTTCTCAAACTATCTACATCCTTTCTTAAATCAACTAGCGCTTGGTAATCGTAAGGAGAATGCGCAGGAACGGACATGACAATGCCAGTACCATTATTGGGATCGACAAAAGTTGCAGGATATATAGGCAAGTGTTCTTTCCTTAATTGATCAAATACATATTTTCCTATCAAGTTGGACCCATGCATTTCTGAAATTATTGACACGTTCATGTTTAAAAATTCCAGCTTTTTTGCCGCCTCTTTAGTTATTATCCATTTCTCATCGTTTACAAGTGCAATTACGTAGTTGATATGAGGATTTATCCATAAGTTGGTGATCCCAAAAATAGTCTCTGGTCTTAAAGTCGCAGTTGGGATAATATATTGTTCTTCAAATTTGAATTTCACGAGAACATATTCAATAAGTTCTGGTTCGATATCACCTATAGTATCATGCTGACTGACTGGATTTTGATCTTGGGGGCACCATCCGACTGGGTGAGACCCCTGCGCTATTAATCCCTTCTTCCTGAGATTCCTAAATTGCCACGAAATAAATTTTGAATAAGCCTTATCTATAGTCGTAAATTCTCTCCTCCAGTCAATTGAATATCCCATTTCCTTCATTCCTTGTTTGATTTCTTCATGGAAAAATCTGGCAATTTTTTCAGGTTCTTGGAAACTTGATATTATCTTTTCAGGGATTTTGTATATTTGCTCAAAAGTTTCTATTAGCTCCGTGTCATTTGATTTGATTCTTTGTGACATAGACACAATAGGCGTTCCAGTGTAGTGGAAACCCATTGGGAACAATACATTATAACCCTTCATACGCTTGTATCTTGCATGTGCATCAGCCAAAGTATACGTTCTTCCATGTCCTACGTGCTGTGGCGAATTTGGATATGGATACGCTACTGTGAGAAAATATTTTTTCTTAAGTGACTGGGTTTCAGATTCAAATATTCTATTTTCAGACCACTTTTTTCTCCACTTTTTTCCAATTGTCGCCCAATTGATCTCTGCATTCGGAATTTTTTCAACTGAATTTTCAGTCATTTTTTTCACTAGAATCCAAAATACTTGTCAACAAATTCTCAAAATTCTTCAAGCATTCTTGAACTTTACTCTTGTCTGTTCCTCCCCCTTGAGCAAATTTATCTGTTCCACCGCCACCTGTTCCTCCAAGTTTTAGCGAAACTTCTTTAGCAATTCTCGATGCTTTAATAATTTTTCTTGATTCAATTCCAACAAAAGCTATGACTTTGATTCTTTCTTGGTCCTGAATAAGTGCGACATACACTAAAAAGGGATCGTTATCTATAGTTTTTTCTCCTAATGCAATATAGTAATCGTCCCCTATTTCATCATCGTAGGTAATAAAGAACTTTAATCCTGACCTTAACGTGGTAGCTTTCTGGGAAACGATTGTAGCCATACTGTCTGAAAATTTATTAACAAGTGTTCTAAATTTTCTTTTCATTAATTCATTATCCCCTGATGTCTTATCAAATGACTCGACTACTTTCTCTTTGCTAGAACCAAGGGATTGGGCGATATGAAGCAACTGAGAATCCTGTGATTGCACATATCTCACTGCATTTGTTCCAGCAACAAATTCAAGCCTTACTACCCCATCTTGAATTCTCTCAGATTTTAGAATTTTTATTAGACCTATTTCTCCTGTCTTATTTACATGGGTTCCACCACATGCTTCGATATCCCATCCGTCTATGTTTACTATTCTTACATTGTTTGATGGAACTGCACCTCCCTGATATATCCTGAATGAATAACGGTTCTCAGCATCGGATCTCTCAAATACATTAATTAGTATTAGTAAATTTCTTTGAACAACATCATTGGCTGTATTTTCTATATGCCTAATTTCCTCTCTTGTCAGTGCGGAATGGTGAGTAATGTCCAATCTCGCATAATTTTCTTCCTTAAAGGCAGAATTTTGCCACACCCAAGATCCAAGGATGTTCCTTGCAGAAGAATTCAATATGTGGGTTGCGCTATGATTTTTGGTTATAGCCACCCTTCGTGAGTTATCGACAATTCCATGGACTATTTTATCCTCTGAAAAAGAATCTTTTGATGCGTTCTCTAACTTATGAATTACTATATCATTTTGTTTTACTACGTCCGTAATTTTGACACCTTCGATATATCCAAAATCTGGTTCTTGTCCTCCTCCTCTCGGATAGAATGCTGTTTGATCTAAAACCAAATATTTGCCATTTAGTATTTTCAGAATTCTTGCATCAAATTCTCTAATGGAGGCATTTTCATAATACAATAATTTTGTGGGTCTGACTCCAGTGACGGTTTCAACAACAGCGGCCTGTTTTGGTTCATGCGAAGTGTGTAGCTCTGCTAATTTTAAATAAAAATCAGGTGGTATATTCTCAATAACTCCATTTTCAAGTAAAAAATCAGGCGTTATTCCATCGGATTCGTACATCTTTATCAAGTGTTCGACACTGGGACTCTTCTTGGAAGATAACATGGATTTGGCTATGGAATACATTCTCTCCTTAGATGAGCCATATCTGCCTGATTCAATTTGAATTATTGTTCTCACATCATTGCTGTGCTCCTTTAATTCTGGATACATAGATTTTAGCTGTTCAATGTGCAAATCTATGATGTCTTCTAGGTTGACATTCCAGCCAAAACGTGCAAGTAGTGCAAGGGTCCTTCTTAAAATTATTCTAAGATTGTAGCCTCCCCCCACGTTTGAAGGCAAAGAACCATCAGAAATTGCAAACAATAAAGTTCTTGTGTGATCAGCTATGACTGATAGTGTTTCATACGGTAAAATAGTCTTTTCTAGGGTTTCGTACGATACTCCCAGCTCTTTTGATATATTTATTTTCAAAAGTTTTATATCATTTTGATATTTCGAATACTTCTCGGCAAATATCCTGAAATATTGCGATAATAATTCTGAATTCAAATCTATATCAATATTAATCATATTTTTTAGTTTATTGATTACCGGTCCGAATGTAGTATCGTAACTTGTAGGGGTACCCATTGTGATCCAGGACAATCGCTCCAGTCCTGCTCCCATGTCTATAATTCTGCTATCAAGGGTACGGTAATTGCTTTGGTCCCCCTCAAATTCAGTGAACACCGCATTTCCTAGTTCCAGTCCTCTAACGTAATATTCCAAGGAGTTACCAAAAGCTCCAGCGCCCATCCATACATCTTCAACAAATGTGATTTCTTCTGATTGAATACCAAGTACATTCTTAAGGAATGCATGGTCTAGTTCGATACACCTGTCCTTCCAATATCCCCCCGGCGCGTCTGCATTACAGGTCTGACCAATCATGCAGAAACTAGTGTAGTGTCTACCAGTAAGACCAACATTTTCAATATCATTAAATCGGAGACACATTTGAGGAACTATTAGTGGATTCTTTGGAATCTCAAATACGATCTTTCCATTCATTAGCCTTTGAAAGTCTACGATTGAAGCAATAGTGAAATAAAGATCTTCTCTCCAGCGACATACAACAGGATATCTTTGAATTAATTCGTGATCATTTTTTCTAAAAAAACTACTTAGTTCCTTCCATGTATTTACAAAATCCAGTCTTTTTGATGTCGGCGGATCATCTATAAAGCTATAGTTTTCATGTTCAGGACAGGATTCTTTATAATTTATAGACCAAAAGAACTTTCCGCATAACCTGCAATTTTGCCTTTTGAACCCTTTTTCATCGAATAATGAAACTTTGTAATATTTATCCGGATTTGAAGAAAAAAGTGATAATAGGGACTCCTTTTCCATTTCAGACAAATTATTTGACAATGTTATTAATGCTTTTGTAAGTTCTGACTATCTCCTAGCCCAAGTGGCTTTTACCTAATTATNGACTTTTCCAAGGGTATTCCATTATCTCTTATTATGTCGCTATNGTTTTCTATTNTCTCTGAAACATCATTGGGCGTGTTGAAAACAATTTTGAACGCNCTAGTCTACTTACAAACGGCACATTATACTCCTTACGCATAATTATTAGTTGCTATTTTGATTCTTTTTCCTATGATTTAATACCTCTTGATGTATTATTTGTAGTATATCTGTGTTAAAAGGTTAAATTAACCTGTTCATTTAAGTTCAAATTGTTAAGGTTCGTCAATTTGAATAGCTCAGCAGATACTACCTGGAAAAGAACGCATTACTCCAAAAATATTGATACATCCATGAACGGAAGGGAGGTATTAATTGTAGGATGGATCTCTTCGATACGCGAACATAGTAACATAAAATTCATCACAATAAATGATAGATTTGGTAATATTCAGGTTATCATTAAAAAAAATGAAAATCCACAATCACTCACATCTCAAATATCAGACATTAGAGAGCATGCTTCTATAGCAATTAAAGGTAAAGTCAGAACAGAGCCAAAAGCACCAAATGGAATAGAGATAATTCCAAATGAATTTAAGATTCTATCTTTGACTGCTAAGAATTCTCCTATTGTTATTCAAAGTAGGAAAGGAGTTGGTATTGATACAAGATTAGACCTAAGAGCAATAGATCTACGTAGACCTTATCTTCAATCAATTTTTAGCATAAGGTACACTGTATTGAACTCATGTAGAGAATTTCTCCGAAATGAAGGTTTTATCGAGGTTAATACACCAAAAATAATAGCTACGGCGACAGAAGGTGGTGCTACCCTCTTTCCTATTTTTTATTATGATAGAGAAGCCTTCTTGACGCAAAGTCCTCAGCTTTATAAAGAACAATTGACTATGGCATTTGAAAATGTATTTGAAATAGGTCCCATTTTTAGAGCAGAACCCTCACGTACAAATAGACATCTGTCAGAGGCTACATCTATAGATATTGAGAAAGCATATGCTGATTATAATGAAGTTATGGAAATTTTAGAGAGAATGATTAATTTTTTGTGGGAACAGGTAAAGGAGAAGAACAAGTCACATCTCAAATATCTAAACATTGAACTGCCTGAATTAACTTTTCCATTTCAAAGATATCAATATTCAGATCTAATAGAAAAATTGCAGAAGGGCGGAGAATCAATTGAGTGGGGGGATGACATTTCACAAAAAAAGTTAAGAAATCTAGAGGATGATGAAATGAAGAATTTTTATTTCATAATCGATTGGCCCACTTCAATTAAGCCCTTCTATGTGAAACCAAAAGCTATAGACAAAGAATGCGAATCTTTCGATTTAATGTATGGAAATCTGGAATTATCGTCAGGAAGCACGAGAATTCACGAGAAAAACGAGCTTATTGAAAGAATGAAAAAACAGGGATTAAGCACAGAGGCATTTGATTACCATTTAAAAGTTTTTGATTATGGGATGCCACCCCATTCAGGGTTCGGATTAGGGCTTGAAAGATTAATGATGAGTCTGTGTAACGTTGACAATATCAGGGACGTTGTATTGTTTCCGAGAGACATAGATAGATTATCACCTTAACAAATAATATATCTATATCAAGATGAGAATATTATGATATCAAAAGATGAAATAGAATATCTTGCCAAGATATCTAAAATCAGTCTGACTGAAGACGAAGCTAAAAAATTTCCTGAACAACTGGACAAGACAATTGAATACATTGATATTCTCGACGAGCTTGCTTCCGATCATTCGATCATTCTGGACCTACAGGAAATAAAATTCGATGAGCTCCGAGACGATGTGGTCAGAATGTCTGGAGCATTACCTATAACAAGGAACTTGACAGAAGAAGGTTTCCTAAAAGGACCTAAGATGAAATAAAATGTCAGGGCTACATGATCTACAAGCATATGAGGTAGTTGAAGGCATTAAACAAGGGTTGTTTAGTGCTGAAGAGTACTTTAGTTCTGTAATTAAAACATTAGAGCACGTTGAATCAAGATTGCACTCTTTTATTACATTAGACACGGATAAAGCGCTGTCGTGTGCAAAGGTAATAGATGGAAAACTAAAGGCAAATGAAGACATAGGTCAATTAGGTGGAGTAGTAGTTGGAATAAAGGATAATATTTCTACAAAAGGTATCAGAACTACATGTGCTTCAAAATTATTGGAATCTTATGTTCCTTCATATGATGCTACAGTTATCCAACGCCTGAAACAAAATGGTGCAATAATATTAGGGAAATTGAACCTGGATGAATTTGGTATGGGATCAACCACAGAATACAGTAGCTATTATCCAACTCATAATCCGTGGAACCTAGATTATGTGCCTGGTGGATCATCTGGTGGTTCTGGTGCTGCTGTGGCTGCTGGAGAGTGTACCGTTTCTCTAGGATCGGACACAGGAGGCTCTATAAGATGCCCCGCAAGTTTCTGTTCCGTAGTTGGACTTAAACCAACTTATGGGAGGGTTAGTAGATACGGTTTAATTTCCTATGCAAATAGTCTTGAACAAATTGGTCCCATATGCCGATCGGTTAAGGATGTTGTCATGATAATGAATATAATTTCTGGTAAAGATAATAAGGATGATACAAGTATGTCATCTTCTCCAATTACAATCAATAATAAATTAGAGAAATTTGAGATTGCGATTATAAAGGATTTGATTGACGGAAGTGATGATGAAGTTAAAAGAACTATTTATTCTGCATCTGAAAAATTTAGCGACATAGGATGCATGCTTGATGAGATTTCGATAAAACATCTGAATTATGCGTTACCCTCATACTATACCCTCGCAAGCGCTGAAGCGAGTAGTAACCTCGCTAGATATGATAATATTCGATACGGGTTTAATTTACCAATAGAGGAATATAAATGGGATACTTATTTTAGTGACGTTAGAAAAAACTTTGGGGAAGAAGTAAAAAGAAGAATTTTAATAGGATCATATGTCCTCTCCTCAGGATATTACAGTAAATATTATCTCAAAGCTAGGGGTCTGCGATCACTATTGAAGTTGGAATTGCTTAAATTATTCAAAAAATATGATTTATTGATTGGACCAACAATGCCGATTCTACCATTTAAGTTTGGAGAAAAAATAGATGATCCAATTAAGATGTATCTTGTCGATATCAACACAGTTATTGCCAATCTTGCAGGAATTCCTGCAATATCATTGCCCGTTGGATTTAGTAATGGTCTTCCAATAGGATTACAGATAATGGCTGCGCCCTTTGAAGAACAAAAACTAATCGATGTATCTTACGCCCTTGAACAAGCCATTAATATTCAAAGGAGGCCAAAACTAGAATGAGTCAAGTAAAGATTGGATTAGAAATTCATGCGCAGATAACTGAGCTTGAAAGTAAATTATTTTGTTCCTGTCGTGGAAACTATAGAGATCAGAGACCTAATACAAACATTTGTGAAACATGTTGTGGACTTCCGGGTACTTTACCAATTATTAATAAAAAGGCGATAGAATATTCTGCAATGACATCCGTTGCTTTAGGGTGTAGTGTTCCAGACAAGATTATATTTTATCGTAAAAATTACTTTTACCCTGATTTGCCAAAAAACTTTCAGATAACCCAGTATAATGTCTATGGTTTTTCAAGTATAGGAATAGGGGGATCGTTTGAACTGGATGATTCAAGAAAAATTAGAATTAGTAGAATTCAGTTAGAAGAGGACCCAGGGAGAATTGCTTATCTTGAAGGAGGCACGAACGCTAGAAACTCTGCTTTGATAGACTACAATAGGGCGGGTGTTGCTTTGATAGAAATTGTCACAGAACCTGATTTCACAAATCCAAAGGAAGTTAGGCTTTTTTTAAATAAATTATCATTAACTCTTGAACATCTTGCCGTTTGCGATACCTTGCTAGAGGGATCAGTAAGATGTGACGTAAACGTGTCAATGAATGGTGGGAACAAGGTAGAAATCAAGAATATTAACTCGTTTAAAGAAGTTGAAAGAGCTATTAACTATGAAATTACTAGGCAAACTAACATGTATAAGCGCAGTATCAAAATAGTGTCCGAAACTCGACATTGGGATGATAGGAAAAAAATTACATTTATGTCGAGAAGTAAGGAGGCAGAACATGATTATAGATATTTTCCAGAGCCTGATATTCCTATGATTGTTTTAGGTGATAAGTTTATTGCTAATATCAGGAATCATATGCCTGAATTACCAAACCAAAGATTCGATCGCTTCGTATCAGGGTACAAACTGTCAGAACATGCATCTAATATTCTCATAAATGATAAGAAATTGGCTGATTTTTTTGAATCCATTCTGAAATTATATTTTTCGCCTGTCGAAATTGCTAACTTTCTAATTACCGACTTTAAGAGTATGATCTTCGATGATGCTGAAAGTACTGGCTATCTAAAAAATATGAAGGTGAAACCAGAGCATATCGCAGAATTGGTCAAAATGATTGCAGCAGATGAGATTAGTAGAATCACAGCAAAAGATATCTTGGTCAAAATATTTGAGAGCGGAATGTTACCATCAGAAATTGTAAATGATTCTAATTCTCTTAAGATCGCTGATGAGAAAATCCTTATGGATGCAGTTGAATCAGTTTTTAATACAGAAAAATCTGCGGTTGAAGATGCAAGAACAAACCATGAAGCAATAAATTTCTTGCTAGGTAAAGTAATGAAGTATACCAGTGGACGTGCAGACCCGAAAATCGCAATGCGTTTGATAAATAACAAATTAAAAAAACCAAATGCGTAGCGTACATCATTATTGTAAAAAGATGATGAATTATGTTCTCTTTCTCGAGTGTCTATAATTACTTACATCATTTTTTTGACATTTGTTCTAATTGATATAATACCATTGGGAGGAACGCACCAATGTCGCTAACGATCCCAATTGCCTGAGTTGTTCCTCTATCTAGCAATTTTGTTACAACTGCCTGACTGATATCTACTGCAACGACCTTTACCCGTGCAGGAATCATATTTCCCACAGCAATAGAATGTAACATAGTAGAGAGCATAAGTACCATTTTAGTATCCGACAAAATTTCTCTGTATTTGTTTTGTGCGGCTATCACATCAGTAATTACTCCTGGAATTGGTCCATCATCTCTGATTGATCCACAAAGAGCATATCTTACATTATTTTTTATACATTCATACATTATTCCAGATTTTAAAATATTTTTCCTTACCAATTCTTCTATAGAACCCGCTTTAAATACTTCATTTATTGCCTGCATATGATTCCTATGTCCACGAATTGCTAATGTACCATTTTTTACATTCATTCCCAAAGAGGTTCCAAATAGCGAATTTTCTATATCGTGAACAGCCAATGCATTACCAGTAAGCAGTCCGTCAACGTAACCCATTCTTATCATCTTTGCCAAGGAATCTGAAGCGCCAGAATGGACAATTACTGGTCCCGCAGTGACAACTATTTTCCCGCTATTTTTCTTGGTATTATAAATATCCATTGCAATTTTTCTTGCTATTTGCTGGGTAGGTCTTTCGCTAGAACTCGAGCTGCTCATAAATTGAAAAATGTCTACACCTTCCCTTGGGCGTTCCTCAGGTAATACTCTAACTCCTTGTTCACCCGTTACTATTAAATCACCAGTATGGATATCCCTAATTTTTCTACATTCTGCCTTACTGTTCCTAGGGTCTACAACAATACACTTATCCATCATCATATTTTCAACAGTAATCCATTTATTATTCAGAAAAATCTGTGTAGCATTGTTAGTAGTACTGTAGAAATCTCCAGGCATTACCATGTCCTTTGGGGCAGACTTTAGGATGACTTCATTAATTTTAGTTGGCTGTGCACCTTCAATATATATTGATTCTAATAACTGGTCAAGATGCTTTTTATTTTTTCCTGATATCATTAATTTTGCATAGCTCAGTTCATCCTTTTTTTTTCCAACATAAAATTCAAGAACATTAAAATCTCCCTTTAAGTCCATGATCTTGTCAAATATTCTAGTCAAGATCATTGAATCAATAAGGTGACCCTTAATCTCTATAGATTGTTCATATTTTCTTTTCAAGTAATATCAATATATAACAAATCTACTTAAGTCTTAAACTGGAAGTATCACTTTCCCTATATACTCGGTAATGTTTTCATTTTGAATAATATTTTTAATAATCTCATTTTTTCGATCTTCAATAAACCATTGAGCCACAGATTTTGCTATTCCATTTTTATCACATATTGCAATCAGGTATCCATTATCATTCATTACAGTCGTGAAATAGTTTTCTTCTCCAACTGGTTCCCAATTGTTATTATTGTTGTCCTTCAATGCTAAAGCCGGCATGGCCTGATTTCCAGTATATTTATTCAATATCTCTTGAGCTGCTCTAACTCTTTTTTCGCCTATTTTTAAAGCCGTAAAATACTGCATCTATTGGGTATTTGCCATGCTTAAATATTTACCTTTTCTTGTACGACAGGGGTTTAAAGCTCTTTTGAGAATCGTGTAGAAGTCCAGAAACGAAGACTGTTTTCTACCTGTGTTACAAATGCAGAACATAATGATTTAAAAGAAACTGTTCCAAACCAAGTTGAAGCGTAATCATTGCGTAAAGTAGACTTGGGTATCCCTATAGTTTTAGGTCTGTAGAGACCATTGCTATACTAAAGGCTTTGTTTTCGATCTCGTAAGTTTAATTGTAGGTTTTCCGAAAATATAGCCTAGATATTGAGCTGATAATTATTCGCATAACACAAGTGCATGACCGCAACAATCATTAATGTTTTCTAGAAACAGTCCGGATATCTCAAGCGTCGGTTTAACAATTTATAAAAATTTAAATCTGGCGGACCATTTTGACTGTCATCAAATAGGAGTTAGGTCCACCAGAGTGCAGCAATTTAACTACTGATTAGAAAATAATAAGATTTCAGTATCTAATTTAAGCAAAGCATAAAAGCATCTCTGATAAACGGAATTTTATTACAGTATAGGAAGAATTACGAATATTGAGTTTAAACTCTAAATTTTTTTAACAACTATGTCAAGCCACTAATGTCTTATCTCTCAAATTTTATTATCATAAATCAGTTGTCCAAAAAATTCTAAAAGCCCAACAAAGGATAAAAAAGTTGTGGAGATGGTCGAAGCTTCTTGTTAAATTATGCTCCCAAAAGAATGAAAAAGTTCAAAAAATGGAGGGACGGGTGGATTGATGCAAATAAAGCGAAGTCCCTCCATTGAATGAGTTTGTACAACATTGTGTTCGACAAATTTTAAATATGTATCAAGCAGATGGTCGCATTAATCCATGGAAATGTAGATCCATCTCCAATCCACATCTCCAACCCACCACTCAATTGGTGAGTAACATGTTTTGCAGATTCAGGAAAAAATAATTAGTTATTGGATTATGGTAAGACTGCTAATAGTCATTGTATACTGTAATAAGATTGACGGAGCGATGGCACTACGTTAACGGCACACATGGGGAAAAAGTGATATCTCATACTACTTCCGGCCATGTTTTAATTGTTTCTAACAAATGGAATCGTGAATTGATGTGCCAATTTCCTATGAGATTAGATTATAATTCTGGAGCGAAAAACTTTAGTGTTACACTAGAAAAAGGAGTGATATAATGTACTTCAAAATCTTATTAGGATTAACTATGACAATCATATTATTCAGTGTTGGAATGGTATTCCAGAAGGCTGATTTTGTGTATGCTCAATTTTTCGAGAATTCAGGAAACAACGGGACAAACTCTTCTGAATTCTCATCAAATTCAACAGAGAGTTCTAACGCTACTGGAATGGTATTACTAAGTCAAAAATTGAACAATGCGTCATTTGGTTATCGTGTTTTAGAAGGACTGATTCAAAATAAAGGAAATGATACTGCCAAATCTGTAATAGTCACATTAACCATTTATGATAAAAATAATAGTATTGTAGGAAGCCAATTTACCTATCCGCACGTTCGTACACTTAGACCAGATCTTAAATCTACATTTAAGATGACATCCTCTATTGATAATTTTAAAGGCATGAAATATTACGAAATATCATTGCAATGGAAGAAACCCGACGGCTCACAGGGTTATCTTGAAAACGCAAAGATTTTCAAGCAAAAACATATCAATAAATCCAAATAGGTGATTGTTACCTAATATTATTTTCTTTGAAAACTGTCTCAATAACTTACTTCAAACTGACTTCAAGCCCGATCTACATTTTAACCCGCTAGACGTCTTAACCCGCTAGACGACGCTAAATTTGAACAAAGTTTAAATCCGGATATTAGTAGTGACCACTGACCCTGTTAGACTCGTAGTTGAATGTCGTTCCCATGCCTGCTATACTTACTACGACATAGATCTCATCTTTCCCCCAGTCCTCATTCAGGTTCTCTCCAGTAGCGTTACTGGTAAAAAAGAATGTACCATCGGTATTGACAACACCACTGCCACGGGGATCAGCGATCTCATCGTCGGAGATCGGGTCATCGCCCATCAATTTCCACCTTACCTCCTTATTTGCGGCGAATTCGAATCCGGAACCCGAGATCTGTACTTTGTAGTTATCGGGCGAACCTTCAATGGGTGTAATTGAAAGTTTTACTTCAGGCATGATTCGTCTCCATTGATATCTCGATGAATCTAACAGACATTGCCTACACTAAGGTAAACAAGTTTTTTTAATATTTATAGCTCTATGTTTTGTCGCGGGACCTATGCACTTTACTAATACATACCAATCGAAGACCACTTAAGAACATCATCTTAAAGATTTTTCATTTTCTAAACTCAGCATTTTAGAATGGCTCACGTTATCATTTTATCATTCATGCAGACCTTAGACTTTAACTGACTGTAGCCTAAAAGTTTTCACAATCACTTGATTTGGCATCGCCTTCAGCCGAGTTAAAGTCAACAATGGAATCAGTCCCAGAACCACACTTAAATGAGTCTGCTCCTTCATCGCCCTCTAGAATATCATTACCTGAACCCCCGGCTATTTCGTCGTCGCCAGATCCGCCTGTTATTTTGTCATCGCCAGACCCTCCAGTTATTACATCATTGCCGTCTCCACCAAATATATTATCATTAAAACCTCCTCCTCTAATGTTATCATCTCCACCTTGAGCTCTCATGATGTTATTATCCTTCCCTCCTGTCATAAATTCATCACTTGTTGTTCCTAAACAAGGATTACTTGATGAGTTGCATAATATATCTCCTGAAGCGTATGCTATGGAAAAGTTTGAGAATAAAATATGAGATGAGGGAAATATTAACATGAGAGAGGTTGGGATTGTCATTGCAAGTATAGTTAATTTTTGCAAATTAAAGCTAAACATCCTGCAACTGAATGTAATAACCAGTATTTAACATGTGCTTAAGATTTTTCTTTTTATTTTCTAGTTAATATTGTCATCTTTCAAACTTAGTTTTCGCGCATCTAAACTATATCCATAGCTAATGAGTTCTGTACTAAGAGAATAAATGGTAGTTGATACCATTAGAGATCGCTCACCGACAATAGCTTCTCACTTTTACAGGAATAAATTGCCAAATCCCAACCACTTTTGTTAAATACATAATGCATGTTATACGCTCAAAAAATTTCATGAGGTAATGATTTATCATAAATTGGCTTTACTAAATCAAATATAGTCTCTTGATTTAGTATACCTATGAAGTTCTCAAATCTCAAATAAGGTTACGTCAGCCTAACTGCGATTCTTAGTGACTCAGCAGGCTTTGTTACCTTCTTTCCTCGTTTGACACAAGGAATGCTTACTACTAAATAGTCTTGCATTTTTTTTAATATTAAAACATGAAAAAATCAATCCAATGTTGATTTATGCATTGACAGATAACCGGAGTTAAGATATCCAATCTGGAATTTTCAATTACCTGCAATTTATTTTTTTATGAGTTTTACTTATGGAATCAAAGGTAATTTCCCCTACAATAATTTAATGAATGAATAACATACTCCACCGAATTGCATCGATTACAGATCCACGATACATATTCTTTGCAGACAACGCACGCAGAAATAGGTGTCAAACATCCGCCGCACCCTCTGCAAGATCCTCTATCATACATTATATCTCAACCTATCACAATTGTACTTACTTCAAACATACCAGTACTTCTGCCAGGATACTTCGAAATCGAGAAGTGCTATTTGATGAATTTATAATTTCTGCAACGTCCTTCTGAAGGTCTATTGCTTCGAATATTTTTTCTAGTCGACCTTCCGTGTCTCGAAAATAAATTTTACTCATATTGAGCAATTAGTGATCATCTTATAAAATAGTAACTTATCGTAGAGTAAGTTATTGAATGATCAATAAGCAGGTTAATTAAATTATTAAGGGTCTATAATACATCAAACAATCTCTTTAACCTAGACAATTACTGGTATGGGTAATAAGAGAAGGAAGGGAATGAAGAAGAGGCATAAGTGGGGTCTTACGAATGCAATTTACCTTAATTCCTATTTAACGTACTGTTATGTATTACTTCTTACGTTTTTCTTGAGTTTTATACTTATCAAAGCTCTACATTTATTGAAGTTCTGTTTGAACCATCACGTATAGATTGCAAGATTTCATATACAAGATCAAACCCCTCGCTTGAGATATAATCATTAGCAGATTTAAAGAAAATTTCTAAACTTTCTTTAGAGTGCCCTTGCAACTCATACTCTTTTGCTTGTAAGACCATTTCCAGCTTGTCCATGTTATGAACAAATTTTGAACTGATTGTGAGATTATCATTATATTCATTCCAAATATCAAGGTATTTTTCTCGAAGAAATGCGGGTAACTTTGATATGATTTTTTTCATAGCCTTATCTTCAAGTAATTGTTTTTCCTCAGAAGATATCTTATCAGGCATGTGGTCCCCGATCAGTGATTCAGCTAGATCGTGAATATTGGCCATCTCCATAATGCGTCCAGAATCTAAATTCATTATTTCAGCCAGTACCATAGACATCATGCAGGTTGAGTATGAATGATCTGCTACGGATTCTGGTGATGCAATGTTAGTCTTATGAATCCAGCCAGATCGCTTTATTGTTTTAAGATTACAAACAATCCGAAAAAAAGATACTAGGTCGGTTAGCTGGTTTTTGTCCAAGTCCATATTGTGAAGTGAGCTCTAATTCATATTAATACGATACTGCATTTCATCGAATTTCAAGTTTGGACACATTATGAATTTTTGAAGTATATTGAATAAGCATTGTGAACTTAGAAAGAAAGTGGTCAAGAAAATATAATAAACCACTAGTTACTAAAGCCATAATTATTGTAATGAAAATCAGTAGTAGCACATTTCGCGTCTGTTCCAATATTAAACAATAGGACATTCAATATGTTTTTTATTTAAATCTACTCAAATCTCAATTTAGCTTCCAGGGGATGTCATTGCGTTTTTTTCGCTTATTAGTCACTCTTGCAAGTACAAAAAACAAATCTGACAATCTATTCAGATAGGTAACAATTTCCTGATTTATTCCCTGTTCCCTAGCAAGCGCCACCGCAGATCTTTCAGCCCGTCTTACGACAGTTCTACAAATATGAAATAAAGATGATTCAACTGATCCCCCGGGCAGGATAAAATAAGAGATTGGTTTTAGTTCAGATTCAAAATTATCAATATGCTTCTCAATAGTAGAAATCATTTCATTTCTAACTAACATTTTATTATCTTTTCCATTATTGGGATTCGCCAATTCTGCACCTAATACGAATAAATCTTGTTGAATTCCTAGGAGTATTTTTCTTACATCATCAAAAATAGAATCTATTTCAATTTTTGAAATTATCAATCCAACATGAGAATTTGCTTCATCCACTTCGCCATATGCTATTATTCTTAAATGAGATTTGGAAAGCCGCGAGCCATCAATTAAACCCGTATCTCCTTTATCTCCTGTTCTAGTGTAAATTTTCAAGATTGAATTAGAATATTACTTGACTCAATAAATTACTTTTTGTGTATTGATAAAAATACGTAAATGAGTTGAACGCGATTGTTATGAATCTGTGCTTATTGTATTTTGATTTAATTTAACAAAATGGAATGATATATTTATCTTATAACTAATCGACATTATTATTCAAACCTCCGAAGACATCGGGTACCGGTGGGTGTTGTGGAATCTGTATATTATCGTCAATTAGTAATTCCTCATCTAACGCCTCCTTAAGGTCGGGGGGTAAATCCTCATTTAGACTCGAACAACCCATCTGGGCTCCGCCTCCTGATGGAAACCGTTCTGGATACTTACATATTTTGTAAATCTGGGTATCTACATTTTTGCAAATTTCATAATTAGAGCCTTTATTATGAGAGCAATAAATCGTAGCGGATACGTGTGGCACAGATGAACTATGGAGAGCCGCTGTCAGAACGGCCGAGATAATCACAAAAATTACATGTTTAGTATCCATCGATAAACTATTTTAATAATGTTTTAAATATTTTCCTCACTGTTATCTGAATGGTTAGAAATTTTATTTTTTCTATAACATTAATTCTATCCCCATAAATTGCAGAGCAACTCATCTATTTTAGGATTAATTCGAAGAGGAAATTCACAATACTTTTTATGTTGCCGGGAAATTGCGTAGATTGAATACTTTTTGATATCAAGCATGGCGAAGTTGTATTACCAATCCCATCCACTACTCAAATAAATAGAAGAAATCTAGTAAGAATGAACTTCGATTTTGTGTTCTTTTAGATATTTCTTCTTTCTGAATCGTTCATTACACTTCTCACATTTGAAGGGTTTTTCAAATTCTATAAGGAATCGTCTTCTCCTTTCTTCAGGAGTTTCCACAACCACTTTTAAATCTGTATTATCCATCGTAATTAACTTAAAAAATCTTGTTATAGTTTATTTAGTTTAAGGAAGATAGTACTATACATAAAAATAGTTAAATTATTAGTTTTGATATTGTAGTTTGTTGTTTAGAAAGCTATACTTGTGCAAAACAGAGGACGTATACTCTAGCTTTGTAAACTCTATTAATTCAGACATAAACAGAAAAAATTATGAATACTGCTTGTCCCTCTAACTTAAATCCATACTCTTAGCTATGATTACCACACGGCAAGAATTGTCGAGCCTCCGATAAACTCTATCCTATAGAGGACTTGCCAAATTAGTTTGTCTACAGAACTAATTTTATTTTTGTTTTAATTCGGATCAGGTTAAGGAGAGAGATGTAGACAGATAACGGTTGCAGTAATGTTGTGTGCAACTGTGTCATTATTAACTGCATGAATAACCCATGACGGTCTTGGTTGGTCGCCTAGAGATGAGAAAGTAACAGTAACATTCGGACTGTTTGAGATATAACCTCCCCCAGTAGCAACTTCTCCAGTGCTACAAACTGCAATGGCAGATTGATCCCGTTGCGGTGGAATTGAAACGACTTCGCTAGATCGTAGATTTACAACGGGAACGACGGCACCTGGTTCAATTTTTTCTCGGGTTATAGACTTATTAGAGATATCATCAGTTCCTATCTGCCTTATTTTGTAGGCTAGCGACGATCCTGAATCTATGGTAGAACCAGTAGAATCTTTAGTGATTATACGAACTGTGAGGTTAGCATCTGGAATTGAAGGATTTAACAAGTTGACATATAGTAGCCTCAATTCGGTATTCGCTGGTACTAGCACTTCGGGGGCTAAAGTGTATGTTATGGTCTGTCCACTTATTTTATAAGTACCAGGACCTAAACCGGACGCGTCTACTAGTTTAGCGTCTGCTATGTTAGTTCCAGGCGGGAAATCGACTTCAACTTCCTTAATGGCGGCCGTAGTACCAGTCGTAAAGATTACTTGGTACCATGCCCTCGAGTTTACAAGGTCACTTGTCGGGTAGAGTTGATTTGCCGCCGGGCCCGCTGATGCAATAAAATAGTGTGATAATCCATTCTCATATCCTATTCCGGTTGGTGTAGGAATATTGTCGTTACTTGTTATTTTGAAAGGGGCATATTTATTGATAGCAATCGAAGAATTGTAAAATAGAACCGTTCCTGCTGCGAGGATAGTAAGAGTAATTAGCGCTATGACTTTTTTAAGCATATATTTCATATAAATTCTATATTATTTAAGCAATAGTTGAACGATTGATAGTATGGTTATTACTCGAGAACATTTTATCTAAAACTTAGTTAAATCCATCTATCCTATTTTGCGCATAGCAATATTATGAAAAACGAGGGAGTTTGTGACTATTGCAAGCAAGAGACTAACTCGCTTTTTGGTTTGTTTGATATGATGCTTTGCTCCAAGTGTTATGCTAAATTTGTATCTTCGTTTAAATTTACAATGAGGACTTGACCATTCGATTTCATATGTTTTGCTCTGAGTAAAGTGCTTGTCTTTTAGCTTCAATCAGTCTCTAACTTTCTCTAGTGTAATAAACTCACTTTCGTTAGTTAAGAATTTCCAACCGTGACTCTCAAAATATTTCAGCGGAAGTAGACAGTCTTCTGAAAATATGACAAGTCTTTCTTTATGTCCGTCGTCAGTGTCGGAATATGCTAAAGTGCATCTTTGAAATATTGGTATCATCCAATCTGGTGTATCGGGGTCCAGCTCTAGCTTTGCATATGCAATTGGGATTACCGAGGTAGCCGATAAGATTCCCAAAGCGGC